>Ga0209374_1002733_pt1 | contig 14781 bp, 14 predicted proteins | sample SaaInlLV_DNA_10m_FD_184683 | JGI IMG/M metagenome (GOLD analysis project Ga0209374, IMG submission 184683) | Marine microbial communities from expanding oxygen minimum zones in the Saanich Inlet - SI075_LV_DNA_10m (SPAdes) (version 2) | ecosystem: Environmental > Aquatic > Marine > Unclassified ...
TAATTCAGGATTAAAAAGAGTTTCTCCTGTTTGTTTTTCATCATTTAAAAAACGCATATTTACAAAGCTAACCCACCCTTTTTCGGCATCTGTATATTGCCAACGATTCATTACGTTTACTTGTTTTGCCAATGGTACATCTAAAAAATTATCTTTGTTTTTATCAGATTTTAGACCTCTATAATTTCCATGAAGATAGACACCTGTCTGCCACTTTTTTGAAACTCTTTGATTGAAATGTAGGTTTAACTCTAATCTTCCATTTATAGAAGAATAGGTGTTTAAAAAGAACTTATCATCAGAAAAAGGTTTTACCAATTCAGCATTAATTTGACCTGAAATACTCTCATAACCATTTACTACACTGCCGGCTCCTTTTGTAATTTGAATACTCTCTACCCATGTTCCTGGTGTAAATGTTAGTCCAAAAACCTGAGAAGCTCCTCTCACAGAGGGAATATTCTCTTGAGAAATTAATAAATAAGGACTTGTTAAACCTAGCATTTGAATCTGCTTTGTGCCCGTTAAAGCATCGGTAAAACTAACATCTATAGACGGGTTTGTTTCAAAGCTTTCTGCCAAATTACAACAAGCTGCCTTAAGCAATTCATCGGAGTTAACAGTGAATACATTTGAAGTTGTTAAGAATGATTTGTAGGTCGCTTTTTTTCGAGTTGTAACAGTAATCTCCTCTAGGTCGCTTTCTTGTTTTAAAAAGTGATAAATTGGTTTTAAATTTTGAATTGTGACGGTATCAGTTTTATACCCTAAATAGCTTACCACTAAACTTCTGTAGGCTTTTTTATGAGGAATCGTAAACTCTCCTTTTTGATTTGTAATTGCGCCTATATTTGTATTTAACCAATGTAAACTTGCCCCCTCTAACCCTAAATTATCTCTAGAATTGTTTGCATCCATAATCACTCCACTGAGAGTAGTTTGAGATAGTATTGAAAATGAAATAAGTAGCAAAAAACTACACACTATAAAATTTTTCATCATTTTGTTTTAATAATTATTAATATTAGCTTCTTAGTTCGAGAAACACTATTGAGTTAATAATTAAAAATCAAATTAAAAAAGATTGATATAAAACCTGATATTTTTTTGGTATATCAGGTGGATATTGGATTTTATAGTTGATATTGTTTGATCTATTTTCAATAAATAAATCATGATAAGAAATGAATAAAGAAATTAAAAATTGATGCTTTGAAAAATCAAAGTCTTCAAAATGGGTTTGATGTAATTCATCTTGACCTTCAAACACATGAACTTCATCTTTACAACATTTTTTCTTTATTGTAACTGTCTTTTCCATTTCCATTCCACAATTATCAGCGGCTCCTGAAAAAGACACATCCATTAAAAATTCTCCACAATAGTGTTTTTCTACCGTAAAAGAAAAAGTAGAAAATAACACCAAGAGAGCCAACAAAGAAGAGGCTATTTTAAAGAGGTAAGTTTTCATCATCTTTGCAAATTTACAATAAGTAAATCTAAATTTTTGTTAAATTAATTTTTCGACAAATTTTGATAATAAAATGCGGGTAAAAGTAACAATAAAAATATTGGATGAATAATAAATCTACGGGTATAAAATACCAACAAATATCCTGCTTCAAGACCATCTTTTATTAAAAAATTAAAACCAAGAACAAGAGGTGTAATTGCGAAGACAAAGAAAAACAAGGAGAATTTAAAATAATCTTTTCTTTCAAATAAAACCCATATTAAACCTAATGATATAGTTGAATTTAATAAATATCTAAACAGCATGTTTAAAGTCAAACGCCAGAGATCTATATTCTCAATATATTTATACAAATAGTCATTCTTAAAATATGCTATTAAAGGGTCATAAAAAAAGAACGTCTCATAGGCTCTAATGATAAAAAAAAGTAAAGAAAGAAATATAGACAGCAGTATTTTTTTGTAACTCTTCATCTTTTTAAATTAGAAAACTTATGCACCCATATAACCCATAGCATAAAAATGGTTCCGTATATAATAGCGGGAAAAACCAAATTGTGTAAAATTTCAATTTTATTTGGATATTTATAGATCAGAACCGATAATAAAGCAATTCTCAATATATTGATTACATAAATAAGAATACTCCCAAATAGGGTAAAGAAAACAGTTGCCTTAATTGAACCTGCAAAGGCAATAATAAATGAAATAAATAAAATAATTAAACTCACAGAATTACAACCCTCTGTTATTCTAGAAATATTTGTACCGGCTAAAAAAAGCTTAACAGACATTTCATTTTCATGCTGTACAAAGTGCGTATCATATCCAAAAAAAGTCAATACTTCAGTCGTTTGACTAGCAACTTTAGTAGTTATAGAGGAGGTTTTAAAGATGTCTTTTTTTTGTTGAGAAGACTCTAAATAAGTAGCATAAAGCAGCGTTAAAATAAAGTAAATTGCAAAAAATTTAATCAAAAAAATAAGAGTGTTTTTATGCTTTTTCACTGAAAATTTTAATTTAATTTAATTTAATTTAGCTAATTATTTTAAACCTAATATACAAAAATGGATATAGATATTTTACAAAAACAAATAGACACCATACTTTCATCTACTGATTCAACACAACAAAAGTTACAAAAAATTTGCAACTATTTACAAAAAAAAGTTTCGCATTACGACTGGGTTGGTTTTTATTTTAAAAATGGAAATAAAAATGAGTTAAAATTAGCTCAATATACTGGCGAGAAAACTGAGCACACAATCATTCCTTTTGGAAAAGGAATTTGTGGTCAGGTTGCAGTCAGTAACGAGCCCTTTATTGTACAAGATGTTTCCAAACAAAGTAATTATATCTCATGTGGATGGAAGGTGAAATCAGAAATTGTTCTACCAATTTTTGTTAATAAAAAAAATATTGGACAGATTGACATCGATTCTCATGATGTAAATGCGTTTTCCGCAAAAGACAGGGAAGTTTTAGGCTATTTGTGCGAAAAATTATCAATGATTCTTTGATTTTGTTGTTTTATATTTATCTTTTTGTTATATTTGTTAAATATACAATAATTCTACGCCTTAAGATATTTAACAATGAAAAAACAACAATCAACTCACTACTTTTCTTCACAAAATATAGAGCCTGACTGCAACACTTTACAAAATGAATCTATTTTGGATAAATTTACTATTTGGTTTAGAAATTTTTTAGACAATGCTGAGTAAGTTTTTTTTGGACGAAACTATTAATTTTATTAAAATGTATTGTTACTAACTTTTTATTGTAGTTCTTTCAATGTTTGTGTAATTTTGCAAGCTTAACAACACAACAAAAATGAGCAATTCAAAAACAATCAAATCTGCATTAATTTCGGTATTTCACAAAGATGGCTTAGCACCAATTGTGAAAAAATTAAATGACTTAAACATTACAATCTATTCCACTGGAGGAACAGAAAAGTTTATTAAAAATTTAGGAATAAATGTTGTTCCTGTTGATGAGGTTACTTCCTACCCATCGATTCTTGGTGGTAGAGTTAAAACCCTTCATCCAAAAGTATTTGGAGGTATTCTGAATAGACAAGACAACGAAAATGACATTGCTGAGTTAAAAGAATTTAATATTCCACAAATAGACTTAGTTATTGTTGATTTATACCCTTTTGAAAAAACAGTTGCTTCTGAAGCAGTAGAACAAGAAATCGTAGAAAAAATTGATATTGGAGGCATCTCATTGATTAGAGCCGCTGCAAAGAATTTTAAAGATACATTTATTGTTTCCTCGATGAATCAATACGATCATTTCTTAGAGATTATATCTCAAAATAATGGAGAAACAAGTTTAGCAGAAAGAAAGAAATTTGCTGCCAAAGCATTTGATATATCTTCTCATTATGATACTGCTATTTTTAATTATTTTAATGAAGATGAGATTGTTTATAAAGCCAGTGTTCAAAATTCTAAAACTTTACGCTATGGAGAAAACCCTCATCAAAAAGGTTATTTCTTTGGAGATCTAGAAGCAATATTTAACAAACTTCATGGAAAAGAATTGAGTTACAATAACCTACTAGATGTTGATGCTGCTGTGAACTTGATTGAAGAATTCAAAGGTGAAGCTCCTACTTTTGCAATTTTAAAACACAATAATGCTTGTGGTTTTGCACAAAGAAAAACAATAAAACAAGCTTATGTAGACGCATTAGCCGGAGACCCCGTTTCTGCATTTGGTGGTGTTTTAATTGCAAATACAGAAATAGATGAAGAAACTGCAGTGGAAATTCATTCTTTATTTTGTGAAGTTGTAATTGCACCTTCTTTTTCAAATGAGGCGCTAACAATTCTAAAAGGGAAGAAAAACAGAATTATTTTAATTCAAAAGGAAATTGAACTGCCAAAAACAACTATAAGAACTTGTTTGAATGGTTCTTTAGTTCAAGATAAAGACAGTATAACGGATCAATTAGAGGATTTAAAATATGTAACCAATATGAAGCCCTCCCAAAGTGAGTTAGAGGATTTATTATTTGCATCAAAGCTATGTAAAAACACAAAATCCAACACTATTATACTAGTGAAAAACAAACAATTATTAGCGGGTGGAACTGGGCAAACTAGTAGGGTTGATGCATTGAACCAAGCAATAGACAAAGCAACTTCTTTTGGCTTTAATTTAGATGGATGTGTAATGGCAAGTGATGCATTTTTTCCATTTCCAGATTGTGTAGAAATTGCAGACAATGCAGGGATAAAAAGTGTTATTCAACCAGGAGGTTCTATCAAAGATCAATTGAGTATTGAGTATTGTAATGATCACAAACTATCTATGGTAATGACAGGAACAAGGCATTTTAAACATTAATAAATAATATGTATTTTGCAATTATAAATTTACTAAATTTGTAAGAACACGCAGAAATAATATACAAAAGATATTTTATGGGTTTTTTCGATTTTATGACAGAAGACATTGCGATAGATTTAGGAACCGCAAATACTTTAATAATTCACAATGGGAAAGTTGTTATAGACAGTCCTTCTATTGTGGCTAGGAATCGAATTTCTGGTCACATAATTGCAATTGGCAAAGAAGCCAATTTAATGCAAGGAAAAACTCATGAAAATATCAAAACAATCCGTCCTTTAAAAGATGGAGTTATTGCAGACTTCGAGGCTTCAGAACAAATGATAAAGGAATTTGTAAAACAAATTCCATCTATAAAAAAGAGATTATTTCCACCTGCATTAAGAATGGTAATCTGTATTCCTTCAGGAATTACAGAAGTAGAAAAACGAGCAGTTCGTGATTCTGCAAAGCATATGAATGCAAAAGAAATTTACTTGATTTTTGAACCCATGGCAGCGGCAATTGGTGTTGGTATCGACATCATGGAACCCAAAGGAAATATGATTATAGATATTGGTGGAGGAACTACTGAAATTGCTGTTATCGCTCTAGGAGGGATTGTTTGTGACCAATCTGTAAAAGTCGCAGGTGACTTGTTTACTAATGATATCATGTACTACATGCGTACTCAACACAATCTACATGTTGGAGAATCTACTGCTGAGAAAATTAAGATAAAAATTGGCTCTGCCACGGAAGACCTAGAAAGCCCACCTGATGAAATGCTAGTTCAAGGTAGAGATTTACTAAGCGGAAAGCCAAAACAAGTTCAAGTTTCATTTAGAGAAATTGCGAAGGCATTGGATAAATCTATTCTAAGAATTGAAGATGCAGTAATGGAAACATTGTCTAAAACTCCACCAGAATTAGCTGCAGATATATACAACACCGGAATTTATTTAGCCGGAGGAGGCTCAATGTTAAGAGGATTAGACAAACGTTTATCTAGAAAAACAGATTTACCAGTGTATGTAGCAGAAGACCCTCTAAGAGCCGTCGTTCGTGGAACAGGAATTGCGTTAAAAGAATTAAATAAATATAAAAATGTATTAATGAAATAGTGATTTTCAATTTCTAACAATGCAGCAAATTATCTATTTTTTTCAGAAGTTTAAATATTTATTATTTTTCTTGTTATTAGAGGCTATCGCTCTTTTTTTTACATTTAACAATCTTAACTTTCACAAAAGTAAATACATAAATTCTGCAAATAGAATCACTGGAAGCCTTAATACATCTCTTTCTAATTTTTTTGAATACATCGAGCTAAAATCAAAAAATGAACTGTTATCTGAAGAAAATACAAAACTTAGAAATCAATTAGAAAGAAATCGATTATTATCATCCAAAGATTCTACAGTTATAGACAATGCAAAATATAATCAAAAATACACTTTCACTCAAGCTAAAATTATCAACAATAATTATTCAAAGCAATTTAATTTTTTAACAATAAACAAAGGTAAAAGTGCAAAAATAGACTCAGAGATGGCTGTTATTAATAGCCTTGGGATTATTGGAATTACTGAAAACACATCAGAAAATTACACAAGAGTTCAATCTATTTTAAATAAAAATAGTAAGATTAACGCGCGACTAAAAGGGAATTCTACTTATTTTGGGACTCTAAAATGGAATAGCAATGACTACAATACTGTGCAATTACATGACATTCCCAGACAGGCTCCTCTAAAAATTGGAGATACTGTTGAAACTGGAGGTAAATCAACTATTTTTCCAGAAGGTATTCCAATAGGAAGCATCTCAAAAATAAATCAAGGAAATACGGCAAATAGTGAATTAGAAGTTCAGCTTTTTAATGATATGAGTAATCTTCGAAACGTTTACATTATTAAAAATTTACACAAAATAGAAATACAATCTTTAGAAAATATAAGCAATGAATAAAAGTATACATCAAAGTTTATTTTTTTTATTTCTGCTACTTCTACAAGTTATAGTCTTAAATAATATCAACTTTCTTGGATACGTCAACCCCTATCTTTACATTGTATTCGTTTTTTTATACCCTTTAAAAGAAAATAAATTTCCGCTGTTATTTTATAGTTTTATTTTGGGTCTTTCTATTGATTTTTTCTCTGATTCTGGAGGAATTCATGCATTTTCAACCTTATTTATTGCTCATATAAGACTTTTTTTCATAAAGGTTTATTTTAGAAAAACACCTTTAGACTTCCCCTTTTTTAAACTAAAAGACGAATCTTTTGGTAAAGTTTTTAACTTCACAATAACTTTAACAATGATTCACCATCTCATTTATTTTTCTTTTGCTAATTTTAGTTTTCAAAATTTATCAATTGTTTTTTTAAATACCCTATTCTCCTGTATTTTTACATTGATTTTATTTTTTCTAGGAACCTATATTTTTACTAAAAAAGAATAATGAAAAGAAGTTTTTTACTGTATTTCCTAATTACGTTCATTGGAGTTCTTTTTATTGGAAGACTTTTTCAGCTTCAAATAATTAGAGGTGCGAATTATGACCCAATTCATAATTCTGCTGTAAAAACGGTATACGATTACCCTGAAAGAGGCTATGTTTACGATAGAAACGGGATACTTCTTGTGGCAAATCAGCTTTCATATGACGTTATGGTGCAACCAAATAAAGTACTACCCTTAGATACTTTAGAATTTTGTAAGCTCTTAAAAATTGATAAAAAACAATTCTTAAAAAAAATTAAAAAAGCCGAAAAATACGCAACTTATAAACCTTCAGTATTTCTAAAACAATTGGCAAAAGAAGACTTTGCCTTTTTGCAAGAAAAACTTCAAAAATTTAAAGGTTTCTATATCCAAAAAAGAATTATCAGAGAGTATCCGATAAATGCGGCCGCCAACGTACTCGGCTATATTGGAGAAGTAAACGAAAATCTGGCTAAAAATAATGAGTATTATCAACAAGGTGAATTAATTGGTAAAGATGGAGTAGAAAGACAGTACGAAGAATATTTAAGAGGAAAAAAAGGTAAAAAATTCTTAAATTTGAATCGACTTAATATAGTTACTGGTGCTTATTTAAAAGGAAAATTTGATACATTACCAAAAAACGGTAAAGATCTAACCTTAACTTTGGATGTGAAATTACAGGTCTATGCTCAAAAATTAATGACCGGAAAAAGAGGAGGAATTGTAGCTATAGAACCCTCAACCGGCGAAATTTTAGCACTTGTTACCGCTCCTTCTTTCGACCCTAACATGCTGGTTGGTAGAAAGCGCTCAAAAAACTCCATACTTCTTTTTAACGATACCATTAGCAAACCTTCTTACGATAGAGGATTATTGGCGACATATGCTCCCGGATCACCCTTTAAAATGATGAATGCGTTAATCGGACTTCAAGAGAATGTTATTAACGAGCAAACTTCATTTAGATGTTATAATGGGTTTAAATATGGAAAAAGAGCAAACGAATTTATGGGCTGCCATTGTGGAATTATTGGAATACCAATTCAACTTAAAACCGCCATTGCAAAATCTTGTAACAGTTATTTTTCTCATACTTACAAGAGGATTGTAGAAAAAAATAACAATCCGTCTCAAGGACTTGATAATTGGCACAAACACGTTTCTAGTTTTGGTTTGGGTAATTATTTAGGATATGATTTACCAGCGGGGCAAAAAGGATTGATTCCAGACGGAAATTATTATGATAGTCGGTATAAATATTCTTGGAATGGCTCTACAAATATATCCAATGCAATTGGCCAGGGTGAAATCTTAACAACTCCAATTCAGTTAGCAAACTTTACTGCAGCAATTGCAAATAAAGGACATTTTTACACTCCTCATATTTTAAAAGAAGTAGATCAAAACCCTATCGATGATCCAAAATATACAATTGCAAAAAAAACAACTATTGACAAGAAACATTTTTCTCCTCTTATTGAAGCCATGCATGAAGTTTTTAATACAGGTACAGGAAAATGGAGTCAGGTAGAGGGTATTGAAATTTGTGGAAAAACCGGTACAGTAGAAAATTTCGTAAAAATCAATGGAAAAAAAACTCAGCTTACAGACCATTCAATCTTAGTTGCATTTGCTCCAAAGAAAAATCCGAAAATTGCCCTGGCCATTTTTGTTGAAAATGGAGGGTACGGTTCTGCAATTGCAGCCCCGATTTCTAGTTTACTTATTGAAAAATATTTAACTGGAATCATCTCTAAAAAAAATAATTACAGAGAACAAAGAATCCTAAATTTAAATTTAGAAAAAAATTACGCTCAATTAAATTAAAAATCTCAAAAAATTGCGTCAAGAACAAAATAATATTTTTGCAGGAATAGATTGGCTTTTAGTCTTTCTGTTCCTAACACTTGTTAGCTTTGGATGGATGAATATTTACGCTGCTTCAAGAACGAGTGAAGACATAGATTTACTGAATTTTTCAACAAAACACGGCAAGCAGTTTGTATTTATATGTTTTACAATTCCTTTGATCGTTCTCATTCTTTTTTTTAACTCTAAATTTTATGAAAAATTATCAAGTCTGTTTTATTTAATTTCAATTGCATCACTTATTGGTTTGTTTGCTTTTGGTAAAACAATTAATGGAGCCACATCTTGGTATAATTTTGGTGCAATGGGTCTTCAACCATCAGAATTTGTAAAAGTTTTTACAGCCCTAGCGATTGCAAAACTATTGAGCGACAGAAAATACAACTTACAATTAACCAAGAATCAAATAAAAGCTTTTATCATTATTTTTATTCCTGCCTTTCTAATCATTTTACAACCCGATGCGGGCTCTGCTTTAATTTATTTGGCATTCTTTTTAGTTCTTCATAGAGAAGGCTTAACTCTAAATTACATCCTTTTTGGAATCCTAATAATACTTCTTTTTATATTAATAATTCTCTTTGGATACATTTCGATTTCAATCTGCCTAATCATCCTAATTACTATTGGGCTGATATATGCTATTTACAGAGGTGGAAAAAGATTCATTCGTTTCAATTGGCACAAAATTTTAATGATATACCTTGTTAGTCTCCTTTTTACATTTGGAACAAATTTCACCTACAATAGTATCTTCAAACAACATCATAGAGATCGTTTTGAAGTGCTGTTAGGGATGAAAAAAGACACTAAAAATATCGGATATAATTCGCACCAATCTGAATTAACAATTAGTTCTGGAAGTTGGACTGGTAAAGGTTTTTTAAAGGGTGATATTACCAAAGGAAATTTTGTACCAGAACAACACACAGATTATATCTTTAGTACTGTTGGAGAAGAATGGGGTTTTATAGGAAGCAGCTTTGTTATTCTTCTATTCATGTTGATGTTATATCGAATTATTTATTTGGCAGAAACACATACAAATAAATTTGGACGAATCTATGGCTACGGAGTAGCAGCTATTTTATTTTTTCACATTGTAATCAATTTAGGAATGGTAATTGGATTGATGCCAACGGTAGGAATTCCACTTCCTTTTTTTAGCTATGGTGGTTCTTCGCTATGGGGATTTACCATCTTACTATTTATTTTTATAAGATTAGATGCTCATAAAAATTATGATTGGTAATATTCAAAAAAATTGATACGTTTTTTTTTAAAGATCCTACTATATGATTAAGAAAGTATAGTAAATACTAATCAATAGGTTTTAGTACAAAAAACTATTGCAGATATTTTAATAAGAAGAACGCTTCCTTTCAAAACTTTCTTTAACTATGAATATCACTGTTTTCCGTTATCTAAAGTCACTGAAAACAGTGAATAAAAAAAACCCGATAAATGTGTATTGTAGATAAATAATAAAACTTTTAACTTAGCAAAGTAAATTGGATACTTGTTTAAGTATTGAAAGCGGTTAATAGATCTCCATGTCTTTAACCGTTTTCTTTTACTTCACTTTTATTGATACAAAGAAAAATATCTCAAAAATCTATTGAATAACTAATTTATATTCCATCTCCCAAACCTTTTAATTTTTGGGTGTTTTCAGCCAACATTAACTCATCAATAATTTTTTGAATATCACCATTCACAATATTGGACAAATCATATAATGTTAATCCTATTCTATGGTCTGTAACGCGCCCTTGTGAATAATTATAAGTTCTAATTTTTGCACTTCGATCTCCTGAAGAAACCATAGAACCTCGTTTTAAAGCATCTTCTGCATTCTTCTTTGCCAATTCCATGTCATACAAGCGAGATCTCAATACTTTAAAAGCTTTCTCTTTGTTTTTATGTTGTGACTTTTGGTCTTGACATTGTGCCACCAAACCAGAAGGAATGTGTGTTAAGCGAACTGCAGAATACGTAGTATTTACAGACTGACCTCCAGGACCTGAAGAACAGAAAAAATCAATTCTCACATCTTTTGGATTGATTTCTACATCAAATTCTTCTGCTTCAGGAAACACCATACAAGTTGCAGCTGAGGTATGAACACGACCTTGAGTTTCTGTTTGAGGAACTCTTTGCACTCGGTGCACACCCGCTTCAAACTTTAAAGTTCCGTAAACATCAGCCCCAGACACTTCAAATTGAATTTCTTTAAAACCTCCATTTGTCCCTTCAGAGTAATCAACGGTAGATACTTTCCATCCTTTACTTTCACAATATTTAGAATACATTCTAAATAAATCTCCTGCAAAAATGCTTGCTTCATCTCCTCCAGTTCCTGCACGTAATTCTACAACAGCATTTTTAGAATCCTCTGGATCCTTTGGTATTAATAAAAATTTTATTTCATCTTCTAATTGTGGAATTCTAGAATTTGCTTCCTCAATTTCCATCTTTGCCATTTCTGTCATTTCAGCATCGGATCCATCAGAAATAATCTCTTTTGCTTCTTCTATGTTGTTGATTAAAGTTTGATACTCATCTCCCTTTTCTACAACACTTCCTAAATCTTTATATTCTTTCATTAATTGTGCATACCGCTTCTGATCCATAATGATTTCTGGCTGAATAATCAAATCAGAAACCTCATCATAACGTTGCTTAACAATTCTTAATTTATCTAACATCTTCTATCTTTTCTTGGAATGCGAATTTACAATTTTTATCGGAAAGTTAAAATATTTCATTTTGAGTATATTTGTATTGTTCATTACAACAATGAATAAAAAAATTAGCTCCTCTTTCATTTGTTTATCAAAGTCAAAGATCTTAGATCTGAATCATATTATTTTCAAGGAGTCCACACGAATAATGATTAAAATTTAAAAAAATGACTAAAAATATTTTACCATACCTGATAGTATTAGCAGTTTTTAGTTCTTGTACCGAAGATGTAATTCCAAACATAGATAAATTAGCAGGTACCTGGAAGTTAGGCTCAGGCAATGACAGTAAGACACTTACTTTTATAAATAATAACTTTCAATATGACTTTAAAGACATCCAAATAGGGGGTTATTTTTATATGTCTGGAAATAGCGTGTCAGGAACAGCTGTTATTTACAGAGGAGAGGGTGCAACAGAGATTTACCCTGAAAATTTTGAAGGTGAACTGAGCATTTCTGGAGATTTAGTTAGGTTTAAAAATTTTTCAGGAACATGGAACAACGTATTCTATGATACGTATCAAAAAGAATAAACATTTTCTTAATATTCAAACTGCCCAAACTCGCTTTTAATGGTTAGTTTTTTAGAACTTGATGGCAGTACCTTCCCAATAACTTGAGCAGCTACATTATAAGATTTTGAAATAGTAATAATCTCTTCTGCAATTTCCGGAGAAACATATATTTCCATCCTGTGACCGCAATTAAACACCTGGTACATTTCTTTCCAATCTGTTTGAGATTGCTCTTGTATCAATTTAAATAAAGGTGGAATCGGGAACATGTTGTCTTTTACTATGTGTAAATGATCTACAAAATGTAAAATTTTTGTTTGAGCACCTCCAGAACAATGAATCATTCCGTGTACCGTTTCAGAATCGAACTTTGATAAAATTTCTTTGATTATGGGCGCATAGGTTCTCGTTGGAGACAAGACCAATTTACCAGCATCAATAGGAGCGTTCTCAACGTTATCCGTTAATTTTATGTTTCCTGAATACACCAAATCAGCAGGAACCGTGGCATCATAACTTTCTGGATATTTATCTGCCAAATAGTTATGAAATACATCGTGTCTCGCAGAGGTTAATCCGTTAGAGCCCATTCCTCCATTGTATTCAGTTTCATAGCTTGCTTGGCCAAAAGATTCTAATCCAACAATAACATCACCTGCCTTTATGTTTGCATTGTCAATGACATCAGAACGCTTCATTCTTGCTGTTACAGTAGAATCTACAATAATTGTTTTTACCAAGTCTCCAACATCAGCAGTTTCTCCACCCGTAGAATGAATGGTCACTCCAAAACCTTTTAAGTCTTCAATTAACGATTCGGTTCCGTTTATAATTGCTGACAAAACTTCTCCAGGAATCTTATTTTTATTTCGACCAATTGTAGAGGATAACATAATATGATCTGTTGCACCTACACATAACAAATCGTCAATATTCATAATCAAAGCATCCTGAGCAATGCCTTTCCAAACAGAAATATCTCCAGTTTCTTTCCAATACATATACGCAAGAGAAGATTTTGTTCCTGCACCATCGGCATGCATTATTAGACAATAGTCATCATCATTTGTTAAATAATCTGGAACAATTTTACAAAATGCTTTGGGGAATAATCCTTTGTCGATATTCTTAATTGCATTGTGCACATCTTCTTTAGATGCAGAAACACCTCTTTGTGCGTATCTTTTAGAAATTTCTTGACTCATGTTGTTTTCTTGTGAGTTGCAAATTTAGTCTTTTACCTAAAAAATCCTACCGTAAAGTAGGATGTTTTTGTGCTTACTTTGTAAACAATAATTCTCGATACTTTGTAAGTGGCCATAAATTGTCATCTACCATGGTTTCTAATTTGTCACAATGGTATCGTATTTTTTCAAAAAAAGGCTGTACTTTTTTACAATAATATTCTGAAGATTTTAAACCACTGAGCTTGTTTGCTTTCTTACGTTCGTCAACCATTTTATTCACCAAACTATTAATTTCTGTGATATGATTAGAAATAATCATAATCAATTCTATTTGCTCTTTTGCAATATTCTTATACTCGGTACCAAAAATTTCTTTAAGATTTTTAGTGTTTTCTAACAATGTATTTTGATAAATTATTGCAGTAGGAACGATATGATTTCTTGAAATATCACCTAAAACTCTACTTTCTATTTGAACTCTTTTCGTATATAATTCTAAATCTATTTCATACCTCGCCTCTAACTCCACTTTATTCATAACCGCCATCTCCTCAAATAAATTGATCACCTTTTTGGTCACTTTAACCTTTAGAGCTTCTGGAGTAGTTTTATTATTGCTAAGGCCTCGTTTTTTTGCTTCCTTTTCCCATGCTTCTCCATAACTATCTCCATTAAAACGAATGGCTTTCGAATCTTTAATATACTCTCTTAAAATATTAAAAATAGCCTCATCTTTTTTAAGTCCTTTTTCATCAATCAAAGCATCCACCTCAATTTTAAACTCCTTGAGTTGTTTGGCAACGATCGTATTTAAAACGGTCATTGGTATTGCACAATTTGCCCAAGAGCCAACGGCTCTAAATTCAAATTTATTTCCTGTAAAAGCAAAAGGTGAGGTTCTATTTCTATCTGTATTGTCTAATAAAATTTCAGGAATTTTACCAATAATATTCAGCTTTAAATCGGTTTTTTCTTGTGGTGAAAGCTTCCCTTTAGTAACATTTTCTAATTCGTCTAAGACCTCAGATAACTGATTGCCAACAAATACAGAAATAATAGCAGGCGGAGCTTCATTAGATCCAAGCCTATATTCATTACTTGCAGAGGCAATAGAAGCTCTTAACAATTCTTCATAACTAGAAACAGCTTTTA
>Ga0209374_1002736_pt1 | contig 14772 bp, 9 predicted proteins | sample SaaInlLV_DNA_10m_FD_184683 | JGI IMG/M metagenome (GOLD analysis project Ga0209374, IMG submission 184683) | Marine microbial communities from expanding oxygen minimum zones in the Saanich Inlet - SI075_LV_DNA_10m (SPAdes) (version 2) | ecosystem: Environmental > Aquatic > Marine > Unclassified ...
GCGTGACAGGCAGGCGCTCTAACCAACTGAGCTACTACCCCTAAAAGTTGGAAGATGCCCACAGTAGAAATCGGATCTTTGAAGTCAAGCGATGTTTCTGAGAGATTCGTATTTTTCATGGAGATGTTGTAGGTGGCGTGTTGCTGAATCAAGTGGCAGTCGTTGATTCTGTACGCTCTTCGGCCCGCGAAGCCACTGCGACTGGGATACAAAAAAGCCCGCTGATTGTGGCAATCAACAGGCTTAAATGGCGGGATAGACGAGATTTGAACTCGCGACCTCCTGCGTGACAGGCAGGCGCTCTAACCAACTGAGCTACTACCCCTAAAAGTTGGAAGACGCAGAAACTAGAAACCCGAGTTTCGATGTCAAGCGGTGTTTTGCCTTGTTGTGTTATTTTTAGGCAGGATCGTTTGGGGGCTAATCAGCCATTTTTTTAAATCGGGTTTTGCTATTTGACTATCTATTGAGCAGTTTGACTTATTGTATGTATTTATTAGCAAAGGAATCTGTGCCTGGTTCGAAGCCGCGCCGCTCAAAGTTTGGGCCATTGCTGTTGGCGTTGTTGATTCAGGGTGGCGTGTTAGGCTTGGCGGTATTTGTGGTCGTGCTGGTGCCTGAATTCCGCTCGGATCCTGAGTTCGTTGGAAAAAAGAAGATTTATTTACCACAAAAAGAGCTGCAGCATAAGGTGGCGTTAGCGGCGTTTCAGAATGCCGCGAGTTCGCCGATGCAGATGGAGCGAATTAGTACGGCTGCGTTTTTGCCAGATACGCTGCCATCGCTGCCTGCGATGCCTAAAAGTGAATTTAACCCGATTGAACGCAATCCAGCAGCCTTGCAGTCGGATGCCTTGCTCGGGCAATCTGGTGTGTTGGGCGCTTTGCAAGGGTTGAAGACGGGGTCGTCCTCGGCCTCGTTGTTTGGCATCGAGGACAGCGGCCAGCGTATTTTGATCTTGTTCGATAATAGCTCGACCGTCTGGAACAAGGCGAGCGCAGCGGGGGTAACGACGGATGCCTTTGTGCGCGAATTGTCGATGCTGGTGGGCGGGTTGAATGCCAACACGCTATTCGGGCTAGTGCCTTTTGCACGGCAGGTCGGCACCTTTCGTGATTATATGATCGCTGCGGGTGCGCGAAATAAACAGGAGGCGAAGCGTTGGATCGTGGAGAATGTCCGTTCAAGTCGGAAGGCAACGCAGCTGCCTTTCGCCGAAGATGGTATCCAAGGGGCGCTTACGGTCGCGTTTCAAATGGAGCCTGAAGTCATCTTTATTGTATCCGACGGAGATTTTCAGCGCGGCAAAACCTCCAAGACCAGCGCGGGCGATGTGCCGTGGAAGGACGTGGATAAGACGCTGCGGGCGCTCACTCGCGAGTATGGGATCGAACCGCGCATTCACTTCATTGGCTTTAAGGTCGAGTCCGAAGCTGCGGCCGCAATTAAGAAGATCACCCGCCGCTTTGGTGGCGAGTTTAGTGATTTTACTCAGCGGTAGCTCGATACTCCCCGATCTTACGAACTAGGCCACATTGTTTATGGATTCTGTCGCAAGCTGGATGGGCTCGGTCGTGAGACGGCGGTGGCTCATGATCGCTCTACGATTTTTTTTTACCCTTTTTAAAGGGCCGTGCCTTGGTTTTAGCGCGCTTTTTTGCGCCGTTATTCTTAGTGAGTGGTGCGACGCTAGAGCGCTTATAGCCACCTTTTTTAATACGGTCGGCGGATGCTTGGCGACCTTTGCTGCGGCGATTGTTTTTTTGCTCGGGGCGGCGCTCAACCTTGTCAGTTGTCGCAGTGACACGGAAGTCTATCTGACGCTTGTAGCGATCTACGCGATTGACTTCGACCATGATGTGTTGGCCAAGTGAATACGTCTTATGCGTGCGGCGTCCGATTAATGAAGTGCCATCGTCGCTTGCGTGGTAGAAGTCGTCATCGAGTTGAGAGATGTGCACCATGCCGAACGCGAGCGAGTCGGTGAGTTCGATAAACAAACCGTGATTTTTGACGTCAGTGATGATTGCTTTGAAGGATTCCTTTTCGGGCTTCTTCAGTTCGCGTTCATAAAATTCGAGGAGCTTGGTTTTGACTGAGTCGCGCTCGGCATCGACACTGTTGCGTTCGGCGACGCTGAGGTGGTCGCCGAGTGATAGCAGCTTGCCTTGTGTGTAGCGGATGTCGGGCTCGTTGGGCGCCGAATTGATGCCAGTCTTGTGCATGTAGCCGTCGAGTACACGGTGTACAATCAGGTCGGAGTAGCGTCGGATCGGCGATGTAAAGTGGGTGTAGTCGGGCTTGGCGAGGCCGTAGTGACCATCCGCGCTGGCGCGGTATTGCGCTTGCTTGAGACTGCGTAGCACTTGAACTTTAAGCGTGTAGCCCTGTGGGTGCTCCTTGAGCTTTTTGAGTAGCATGCTCATCTCGCGTGGCTTGCTCAGATTGCCGCATTGCACACCGAAGGTGATCATCGTCTCGCGTAATTCCTGCAGCTTTTCGTCCTCTGGTTCGTCGTGCACCCGATAGATACTGGGGAAGTTGGAGCGCTTCATCGCGCGGGCCACTTGTTCATTGGCGCAGAGCATGTACTCTTCGATCAGCTGATGGCTCTCGTCGTTGAATTCTTTTTCGATGCGGTCGGTGTAACCTTCCTCATCGACGTAAAGTTTGACCGAAGTCATGTCGAGGTCGAGTGAGCCTTTTTTAAAGCGGCGCTGACGCAGTATTGTGGCGATATCCCAACTCTTGCGAATATACTTTTGCAGCAGCCTCATCTCGTCGTTTTTGACTGCGTCAAGCGAGCGTCCGGTCGAGCCTGTCTGGTGTTTGGGCGGGAGTGGCGTCTTGCGCACGACGTCGAGGTCGTCTTCATTCATAAACGCAAAGGCCTGCTTGTAAGTGAGACGTTTATTGCTGCAGATGACGGTGTTGGCGAAGTCGACGGCCACGATCTCGGCTTGATTGGAGAAGGTAATGAAACAGGTCTTCGTGAGCCTGTCTTGTGCTTCAACTAGGCTGCAAAGGCCATTGGAGAGCGCATGTGGCAGCATCGGGATGACGGTGCCAACCAGGTAGGTGCTGTTTGCGCGCTCCTGAGCCTCAACGTCGAGCGCTGTGCCAGGCTTGACGTAGGCGCTAACGTCAGCGATGTGCACGCCAACTCGGATGTTGCCGTCGTCTAATTCCTCGACAGAAATAGCGTCGTCAAAGTCTTTGGCGTCGTCTGGGTCGATGGTAAAAGTAAAAATGTCGCGACAATCTTGGCGGCCTGCTGTGTCTTGTTCGCGGACGTGGTCGGGAATGGCCTCGGTTTGCTTCTCAACGGCAGAGGGGAATTGCGGGTTGAGGTTGTATTTAAACAAAATGGCTTTGAACTCGGCATCGGGCTCGTGCGTGCGGCCGAGGACTTGGCTAATTTCGCCTTCTGGATTAAGGTGGCGTTGCTTCCACTCCAATAGTTTGACCACGACTTTGTCACCTACTTTGGGAATCGGTTTAATGCCGCTGTTAGCGGGCTCAGGGACTAGCACGTCTTGCGTGATACGGGGATCGTCTGGAACAACGTAGTGTGTGTGCCGACCTTTCTCTAGGGTGCCGGGAATCGCTTCGCGGGCGCGTTTAAGAATACGAATAACGCGCACATTTGGCTTTTCGTTTGGATCGTAGACGGGGCGTTGTCGGCCTTTGCCGCGAAAGGGACTTTGCTGCGGGCGTTGAATAATGCGGGCAAGCACTTGGTCGGCATGTAGTGAGACGCCGGTATCTTCGACTGCGACGGGATAGCCAGTGCCAGAAGCTTTGCCGGTGGTGGATTCGGGGATCAGAGTCGCGGCGCCGTTTTGGCGGAACATGATGCGGCCACTGACGAGGTCGGCATCGTCAGGGATGCAGAGCTTGTCTTTCTTGAGGCGCGCTAGCTCGCCGCGCTCGAGCATTTCGTCGAGCAGGCGATGGCCTTTTTTAATTTCCTTGGGCGAAAGTTTTAACACTGCAAAGATTGCTTCGCGCCGCATGGGCACGTAGTCTTTGGTGCGTAAAAGTTGCAGTAGTTGTGGGCGTAGTTCCATAGTATGGGTTAGACTCAATCGAGTTTTATAGGATATGCGAGCCGCGATCTTCTTACAGTGCGAAGGGGCGCGGAGGGGCTTAACAATTACAGGAGTGTTCGTACCAAGAAATCAATGGAGCCGAAAAACGGAGTCGAACCGTCGACCTATTCATTACGAATGAATTGCTCTACCAACTGAGCTATTTCGGCAAAAATTGAATGTCAGTGACTTGAGGGCTAATTGGCTATTAAACCTTCTGAACTGAGCCACTAATTAGTCAATGATGGATTAGTTGTGCGCCTTGGGTTTATGGCACAAAGAAGCGTGTTACCTGCGACAATGAATAAGAGGCTGAGAATGTTTAGCGCTTCGTCAATACTTCGGTTAAATATCTAAGCGGATTCATTAATCGCTGTTTCTGTATTTACAGGGGCAGCGCGGGGTCTTGTTAGATGATGGTCCTTGAGTCGCAAGGTTCTGAGAGTGTTGCATATTAACCGCTAGCTAATTCCAGCGAAGAGAGTCGCGACTCGGTGGGGAATGTTGATTCAGCGATCAATAAATCCAAATAGCCTGGAGAGGTGGCCGCTAGTTTTTGAATCAATTGCCATGTTTGAGCTGATCGAATCGGAAATTATAATTTTTACATTATAATAACGTTAATTAAATTTGATAACAAAGTGGGTTATGCTACGGTTTTATAATTATCCATTCAATCATGCTGCTCTGCTAGAGGGTAGGGCCTGAGGTGCGAATCTATCGGGTTAAAATAAACCATAATATGCATTACACTATTACCAATCGCAGCCTTGGATTACAGCCCAAGGAGCGCGGACTCTCAACGACGAAAAAATAATATGGGACTTTTGAAAAACATAGCCAAACGGACGGCGCGACAGGCAGCGATGTCTGACTTTGAACGACTTAAGGTTGCCATTCAGCAATTCCCCGAAAAATCGATCGGCGACATCTTTCAAGTCACTGCGAATTTAGCACCGGCGCTGTCTGCAAAGCTGCCAGATCCTCACAACGTAACTTTCGATGCGGCAATGACATTGACTCGGGGTGATTTTAAAGGAAACGAGCAAATAAGAGAAGATCTAGGGCGATTGCTACCAATCCTGACAAAGCTAGAGAAAGATTCCAAAGATGCTCCAGCTAACTGGGGCGCTTACCAGTGGGGCATTTACTTCTGGCGAGTTGTGCTAATGACTATGCTGCATGATGAGCTATATGATGATGCAAGAAAGCTCTGGGAGTTAATCAAGCAACGCGAGAAAACCAAGGGTCGTTCGCTTTGCTCGATGTGCCCGAGCTACTATCAACTTAAGTGAGCGCTTAAATCCTAATTGGGCAGCGCTGAGAGCAATGGGATAGTGCATGTACATGGCGGTGAAGATTAGAAGTATTAACTATGCATCTTCCTGATCGTCTGGATCGCATAATTGCTCCGTTAGGGGATCATCATAAACTGCAAGTGCCGTTGGCCAGCCTGAGGTCGAGTTTAAAGACACTGACTGCCGCCTTTCTATCCTAGAATGCTGGTAAAATAGTCCCTTTTGTATTTTGCCTTTTGTCATTTTAACACTTTTACTGCCACAATTATGAGCTCTGTCTTGCAACTACTTCTTGAAGGTGAACACCTTAACACTGCCCAAATGGCGCAGGTGCTCGGCCTGTCCGAGAGCGACATTGACGCCGAGCTGAAGCGCCTAGAGGGCGAAGAGATCCTGCTCGGCTGGCGTCCCGTATTTAACCCAGAGCGCGCCCAAGAAACCATCGTGCGAGCGGTCATCGAAGTGAAGATCAGTCCCGAGCGCGATGGCGGGTTTGATCGCCTCGCGACGCGGATCAGTCGCTTTGATTCAGTGGAGTCCTGTTATTTGATGTCTGGGTCCTATGATTTGCTGGTGATCGCAACTGGCTCTGATTTGCGTGAAGTGGCGACTTTTGTGTCCGAGCGTCTCGCGAGCGTTGAGGGCGTGTTGTCGACTGCCACGCACTTTATGTTACGTGCATACAAGGAGCAGGGACATTTACTTTTATCTCCAACTGAGGACAGCGACAAACCTGCTGTGAGTGCATAATGGCAGACGACAGCCAACGCTTTGTGGCGGATCACGTCGTGGGTCTGCCTCGTTCAGGTATTCGCGATTTCTTTGCAATTGTTGCGGCGATGCCGCAGGCTATATCGCTGGGTATCGGTGAACCTGATTTCGTCACGCCCTGGCATATTCGCGAGGCCGCGATCTTTGCCCTCGAAAAAGGTAAGACCAGCTACACGGACAATCTCGGCCTCATCCGCTTACGCCGTGAAATCAATACTTACGTCGAGCATAACTTTGAGCTGAGTTACAACCCCGACAACGAGATCCTCGTCGCTGTCGGCGTGTCCGAGGCCTTGGATATCGCCCTGCGTGCGATACTCAATCCCGGCGATAAGGTGCTCTACCACGAGCCTTGTTATGTCTCGTATAGTCCTAGCATCTTGCTGGCGCATGCCCAGCCAATTGGGATTGGCACCTCTGCTGACGATCAGTTCGGCATCAATCCAGACGCGGTCGAAGCCGCTTGGGAGCCTGGTTGTAAGGTGCTGATGCTCAACTTTCCGACTAATCCGACCGGTGGTGTGACGGAGCGCGCCAAGCTCGAGCGTATCGCCAAGTTCGCGATTGAAAAGGATCTGTTGGTGATCAGTGACGAGATTTACTCCGAGCTGACCTTTGAGGGTGAGCACACCAGTATTGCTACGCTGCCAGGTATGCAGGAGCGCACCATTTTTCTGCATGGATTTTCTAAGGCATTTGCCATGACCGGTTTCCGGATTGGTTACGCCTGTGGTCCCGCGCCACTCATTGAGGCGATGATGAAGGTGCACCAGTATAGTATGCTGTGTGCGCCGATTCTCTCTCAGGAGGCGGCGATTGAGGCATTGAAAAACGGCGGTCCTGCAGTTGCGAAAATGAAAGAGCAATACCATCGTCGTCGTGATCTGATCGTGCGTCGCTTCAACGAATTCGGCCTAACTTGTCACTTGCCGAAGGGCTCATTTTACGCATTTCCATCGATCCAATCGACTGGGATGAGCTCGATGGACTTCTGCCGAGGCTTGTTGAGCGAGGAAGAAGTGGCGATCGTTCCGGGCACGGCCTTTGGGCCGAGTGGTGCAGGTTTTGCGCGTGCGAGCTTCTCCACTAGCTACGAGCGAATTATCGAAGCGACCGACCGTATTGAGCGCTACGTCGATAAGGTTCGTAAATAGTCCTTGTAAGTTCTTTATTACTAAGGCATTCCCCGCTTCGCGTTCGTTCGTCACGGCCTTTGTGCTATCTTGTTTCAAGCATAGACAGCTCAGCTTGTTTTATTATTGTTCCACTTTTATGAATTCTAACTTCTGAATTCTAACTTCTTTTTTTAATGATCGATCCATCCAGAACCGTAGCCATTGTTGGCCGTCCCAATGTCGGAAAAAGCCGTCTGTTTAACAGGCTGTGCGGGCGTCGCCTGTCCATCGTGCATGATATGCCCGGCGTCACGCGTGACTTAATCTCCGCCGAAGTGAACGACGACTTCGTGCTGCTCGATACTGGTGGTCTCGGCATGGAGCTCAAAATGACGCCAAAGAAGATCGCGGATGCTGCCGAAGAACAGGTGGGATTTGCGATTCAGGCCTCAGCGGTTATTTTATTTGTCGTTGATATTCGCCAAGGCATTACCGCGCTGGATGAGATTGTTGCCGAGAAGTTGCGTCGCTATGGCAAAGAAGTGATCCTAGTAGCCAATAAGGCCGACTTGGAGGATAACGAGATCGATGCATACGAGTTTATCAGTCTCGGCTTAGGTGATGCGATGGCAGTTTCCGCCGAGCATGGGCGTGGCATCACGGATCTTCTTGACGCGGTCAAAGTGAAGCTTGGTGCGAAGCCAGAGTTCGACGCGGATGCGCCAGTCGTAGCGAAGCGTATTCGTATTTCTTTGATGGGACGTCCCAATGTGGGCAAATCATCGATCGGTAATCGATTGCTGGATTCGAAGCGCCTGATCGTCAGCGATGTCGCTGGTACCACACGCGATTCCGTCGAGCTGGATCTGGATTATAAACATAAGGACGGCGAGATTTTGAAATTTCGTATGGCTGATACTGCCGGTCTGCGCACCAAGACCAAGGTCGATAGCCCGGTGGAGTTCTTCTCCAGCGTGCGTACGCAGCACGCGATGGAAGCGTCCGATGTCGTGTTTCTGATTATTGATGCGGTCGATGGTGTGACCAAGCAAGATCAGGCCCTTGCCGGCGCGGTGCTGGATGCCGGCCGTGCGTTGGTGGTGGTGGTCAACAAGTGGGATCTGATTATTCAGCAATGGGAGCGCGAACCGATCGAAGGTTTCCGTTCGCTCAAGCACTTCCTTGAGTCTTATGAGAAGTCACTGCGCAAAGAGATGTTCTTCCTGCCCGATCCGCCGGTGCTGTTCGTTTCTGCTGAGACGGGCTTCCGGATTGAGTCGATGCTTGAAACTGCCGCGGCCATCTCTGCCACGCTCGATCTGAAGATCCCGACCGGCAAGCTTAACAGCCTGATGGAGTCGCTGTTTGAAGCGCGTTCGCCCAAGGTGGTCGGCACTAAGCGTTTCAAAGTTTTCTATGCAACGCAGACCGGTTCGCGGCCAATGCGTATCCGCTTTTTCTGCAACCGTATTGAACGTTTGGATCCTGCGTATCGTCGTTATTTGGAAAAAGCGATCATCCACGAGTTCCGCCTCAGTGGTTGCCCGGTGCGTTTCGATCTCGTCGGCAAAGAGCGTCGCTACGAAGACGAGGAGGGTTCCGCAGAGCATGCGCACCGCCAGAGTGATGATCTACAGCGTAAGGCGCGTATTCGTCAGATGGGTCCAGATGCTGCGAAGATTGATAAGAAGCACCCCGAGCGCCGCGCACGAATCACGCAGAATAAGGCCGCACACAATCGGAGCGGCAAGAACAGGGACAGCAGAACCAGAAAGTAGCCTTCGATCCTAGGACTCTTCGGTCGCTGCGTTTATCATACCCTTAGTGCTGTCGCTGCGTTTATCATACCCTTAGTGCTGTCGCTGCGTTTATATTTTCAACCAGCCAGTGCCGCACTCAAGTGTGGCGCTTTTTTTTTTGCGGGTGGAGCTAGGCCCTCCCATAGTCTTGTGGTGCCATTTTATATGTTTATGCGCATGCAAATGTTGGAGGGCAACGCTCCGTCGTTGCCATGCGTCGGTTGCAGATGCCTTAAGGATCGGTGGCAACGACGGAGCGTTGCCCTCCACCGTTGCCATGCGTCGGTTGCAGATGCCTTTAGGATAGGTGGCAGATGCCCTTAAGATCGGTGGCAACGACGGAGCGTTGCCCTCCACCTATTAAGCCTAGGTTATGTCAATGCCGCACTCGTTAGCTGCGGCGTTGCGCGCGGACTCTCCCAGGAGCCGACCCGACGTGCCAGTCATCACGAGCTGCCGTTGTTTGATCGTGGTTAAGGGCTTGCTGCTGCACTTCGAGCTAGCTGAGCAGCTCGGCGGCGATGCCGTAGCGCAGGTTGTAGAACGAGTGCGTTACGCGGTCGCGGTCGGCGTACTCGAGCACGCTATCGATGGTGATCAATGCGGCCGGGATAATGTCGGCCCGCGCGGCGGGGAGGTGCGGCACTGCCATGCGCTCATGGAGTGGCAGGGCCATCAGCAACGCTTTGAGCTCGGAGATCTCCTGTTTGTGCAATACCGGACAGCGCTGTTCGATGGTCTGCTCGTTTTGTGCGGCCAGCACGGCGCGGGTGACGGTCAACGCACCGCCAGTGACGATGAGCGGCGCGGCGTTTGGCTCGAAGCTGAAGCCGCTGGCTTGCAATGCCTCATTGACATGGGCGGCGATGCGGGCTGCGGTTTCGGTAGACAGCGCGGCATCACGATCGGCGATGAACTTCTCAGTTAGGCGCACTGCGCCGAGCTGCAGGGACAGTGCTTGCTCGATCTGGCCGTGAGCAAAGCGGATCAGTTCGAGGCTGCCGCCGCCGAGGTCCATTTGTATGAAGTTGTGGATGCCGGCGATCTGTGGGTCGCAGCGGAGCCCCTTACCGATGTAGGTCGCTTCTTCAGCGCCAGACAGTGTTTGTATTTCGATGCCAGTCGCCTCATTGACCAGTTCGATAAACTGGATGGCATTGGTCGCGTCACGCACCGCGCTGGTGGCAACGATACGCAAGGTCTTCGGCTGGTAGCCTTGTGCGAGGCGGGCGAGCTCGGTGATGGTTCGGCAGCCAGCAGCCATCGCGGCTTCTGTTAGGTTGGGCAGCGCCTGGCTGATGCCGGTGCTGATACGCGTCTCAATGGTCTCGGCAAAAATGGTTGCGACGCTGCTGGGCGCCGTGCCGCTGCGAGCGACGAGTAGCTTGATGGAATTACTGCCAACATCGATGACGGCGACTGTTTCGGGGCTAGACATTGCACCGAGCAAATCTCCTGGCGCAGCAGGGTCAAGCTTGGGCCGTGGCTTTGAGCTGATCAGCTGCGCCGGTTTCTTGAGCCATTGCACTCTACGAGTATAATAAACCGCGATAGGAGTGTGGGCGACTCGCCCACATTGATCCTGTGTTACTGCAAAAGGAGGGCGGGTCGCCCTCCCTTCTTTAATCCATCCCCGATAATTGAGCATGAACCTATTTGGGTGAGCTATTTATGCGCGTTGTCGTGTTGTTTCTTATTGGGCCGTGTCGGATGTAACTTGCTGAGCAAGCTGCGAGTGAGGGCCTCTTCGAGGCTTAATTTGTGAAGCTTAGCTAGGTATTCGAGTCTTTTTGCAGAGATAATAGTCTCTTTTTGAATGCTAATAGTTACTTTGGGCATAATTGAGTAAGAGGCCTGTGGTCCACGACTTTTTATCCGTGAACAGTGTTACATCGATTAATTACTCTGCGGTCAAATTCAAACTTCACATTTTGGTGCATTCAGGGCGATGTGTCGGTAAGGTGATTAAGTCACTGACGTGTGGTTCATGGTACTTTGGGGTGGTGGTCTCCGAGTTTGATCAGGCGCTGCCGCGCATTTTTTTGCGCCCGAAACGCCTGCTTTTTTAAGTCAGTTATGTCACCTAATTTGCTTCCTAGGCTGCTGCCATTTTTCGCTGGTCCGCTAATGCTAAGGAGTCGCTGTTGGGGTGGAAGTACGCCGCTGTTCTCGGTGGCGTTGGCTATATTCTAGCTGTCGACGTGCATTGCCGATGGCGCTTTACGGTGCAATTATCGCCTTCTGGGGTAATATTATCATTGATATGAGATATTATCTCTAACGGCATGAATATCAATAATTAATGGCTTGATTTTTGTACCTTATTTGGTACTTTTACGATATGGATTCAGGTTTAGACACCAAAGAAATTGTTAGTTGGCTAAAAGCCGCTGGGCGCGACCGCTTCTGGTTGGCTGAGAGCTGTGGTGTGCAAAAGCGCACGGTCGATAATTGGCTCTCGTCGAGTCGTGCAATCCCTCGTAAAGCTGAGCTGATTATCAAAACTTTAATGGCGTCGAAGTTTAGTTCCCCAGATGCTATTGCGGAAGTCGCGCACAGCGTAGAGTTACATTTTTCTGAAAAAGAATTTGAATCCATTTGCGACATCGCACGGGTACTTAAGTTGTCTCCAGTGCAGTGGGTGGAAACGGAGGTTCTCAAGGTCATTCATTCTGAGCCATATAGAGTTTTACGCGCGCTCAGTTCGCGCGAAGGGGAATAGATTAAACGTTTGCTTCAACTTGATTGTAAGTGGACTTACGGACCGTTCTAGGCGTAACAGTACAAATGCCTGATCTAAGCTTGCGGCGTGGGTGCCGCTGAAGAATTATCAATCCCGAGTCGACGCAGCTATTCGTCTGTTGTGATCCAGCAGCGTTCTCGCCAGCCGAGCTTACAGCCAAAAAGCTGTAGTTTTTTTGGTGGCGCTTGCTGCGTAAAGTGCCCAGTTCTTATTCAAGCGTAAGCAACGCATGCATGCGCAACGGTGCTTGGCGATTGAGCTCACCCTTGCAGATCTATGCCGTTTGGCAGCACGTGGTTAAATGGGGTTGCAATGCTCAGCGAGTCAGATGAGAAGGGTGCATGTTTTACGACGAGGTAAAGGTCAATTTTAAGGCAGGTAATGGTGGCGACGGCTGCTTTAGCTTTCGGCGCGGTAAATACGAACCGAAAGGCGGGCCTGACGGCGGTAATGGCGGTCGCGGTGGCGCGGTGTACATCATTGCGGATACCAATGTTGCGGATTTAACGGATTATCACTACAAGCCAGGCTGGAAAGCCAAGAATGGCGAACCAGGTCGCGGTAGTGACCAGCACGGCGCGAACGGTGCGGATATTATTTTACGGGTGCCGGTAGGGACAGTGGTGGTCGACCGCGAGACCGAAAATCCTGTGGCTGAGGTGTTGGCACACGGTGATCAAGTGCTACTGCTCGAAGGCGGCTTCGGCGGTAAGGGCAATGAGACGTTTAAGTCTTCGGTCAATCAGGCGCCGCGCCAGTTCACACTGGGCAAGCCGGGTGAAGAGGGTGAATACCGCTTGGTGGTGAAGACCATCGCCGATGTCGGCTTGATTGGATTTCCCAATGCGGGAAAGTCAACATTGCTAAATATGATCACGAATGCGCATCCGAAAACGGGTGCCTATCCGTTTACTACTATGTTTCCCATGGTTGGCGTACTGGAGTATCCGGAGCAATATGAGCGCATTACTGTGGCCGACATTCCCGGATTGATCGAAGGCGCGAGTGAAAATCGCGGTCTCGGCCATCGCTTCCTCAAGCACGTCGAACGCTGCAAGGTGTTGCTGGTGATGATTGATATGGAAGGCACTGATGGGCGTGAGCCGATTGCAGACTTCCGCGTGCTGCTGAATGAGTTGAAGCTGTATATGCCAGGTCTGGTTAAAAAACCAGAATTGGTAGCGGCCAATAAAATGGATGAGCCGAATGCACCCGAGCATTTACAAGCTTTTAAAAAGAAGTTTAAGGGCAAGGTCTATCCGATCTCCTGTGTTTCTGACGAAGGTTTTGTTGAATTGAAAGAGGCGCTCTTAGAGGCTGTACTTGAAGTGCGCCAAGCAGAGAAAAAACTCGAACAAGAAGCAGAAGGAAACAGTAACTACTAAGCGCTTCAAGCTTCTCATTATGAGTGATTCGACAGTGTTAGACTCCGGTGAACGTGAATTCCAGGCGCGGCCTGAGTTGAACAGTCATTTGGCATGGGAGAGTTTTATCGCACTGGCAAAGCACCCGAATCGGGTGCTGGTGATTGATCGCACCCAACAACGGCGGGCGATGAAGTCGGGCTTTTTGTTGGCGCTTGCTTGGATGCTGTCGCGGCGCCTGCGCACATGGACGGATCGCAAGCGTGTCGGCATCTTGTTTCCGCCAGGCATTGCTGGCACGATTGCGAATCTGGCAGTGGTGCTGGCAGGTAAGGTTCCAGTTAATCTCAACTTCACGCTGGGGCGCGCGAGTTCGGGGGCCTGTTTACGCCGAGCGGAGATCGATTGTATCTTAAGCACCGAACGTATGCAGGTCAAAATCCCCGACTTCCCGTGGGCGCAGGCAGACGTGATCGACCTCGTCGAAGAGCTGAGGGACTTGCCGAAGGCGAAGGCCTTGGCATTGCTGGTGGCGATCCAGGCGATGCCCGCCAAGCTGCTGGCAAAGCTGCTGAAAGTACCCGCGGTCGGTGGCGATGCCGAAGCTGGTTTACTGTTTACCAGTGGCAGTTCCGGCGAACCGAAGGGAGTGGTCTTAACCCACCGTAATATTTTAGGCAACTGCCTGCAAATTGACGCCTCTGGTCTATTGCCCGTCGGTGAGAAGATCATCGCCAACTTACCGATTTTTCACAGCTTTGGATTTACTGTGACCTTGTGGTATCCGCTGCTGCGTGGCTGCACCACTGTGACTGTGCCTTCGCCGTTAGAATTTAAGAAAGTGGCGGAGGCGGTCGAGGCTGAGTCGGCGACGATACTGATCGGCACGCCGACTTTTCTAAAGCCATACATCCGCCACGTGGCACCGGAGAAGCTAAAGTCTCTGAAGTATGCGATTACCGGAGCCGAAAAGACGCCGGCTGGCTTTGCCGACTTATGGCAGGCGACTTTTGATTGTTTATACTTTGAAGGCTATGGGCTCACTGAGACCTCGCCGGTGGTGAGCATTAACTTGCCGCATACACCCTCCGGCTTTGACTATCCTGAAAGTGCGACTGATGGCTCGAAGCCGGGATCGGTCGGTCGGCTGATGCCTGGGCATGCGGCGCGTATCCTGAATCCGGATACAATGCAGCCGTTGGCGGTGACGGAAGTGGGGCTGTTATTATTGAAGGGACCGAATATTTTCGGAGGTTATTTGAACGATCCCGAACGCACCGCAGAGGTAATGGACGGCGAGTGGTTTATTACTGGAGATCTCGCGCGCTTTGACGAAGAGGGCTATTTGTTTATTGAGGGCCGGCTGTCGCGGTTTTCTAAGATCGCGGGCGAAATGGTGCCGCATGGCACGATCGAGCAAGCGCTGGTTGAGGCGTTTGACTTGCTGGATGCAGAGATACCAATGCTTGCGATTGGCGCACGTCCCGATGCGGCCAAGGGCGAAGCGCTGGTATTACTGGCGGTGATCGATGTGGAACTGACTGATTTTCGGACGAAACTGTCAGCGGCAGGTTATTCGAATCTATGGATT
>Ga0209374_1002754_pt1 | contig 14713 bp, 15 predicted proteins | sample SaaInlLV_DNA_10m_FD_184683 | JGI IMG/M metagenome (GOLD analysis project Ga0209374, IMG submission 184683) | Marine microbial communities from expanding oxygen minimum zones in the Saanich Inlet - SI075_LV_DNA_10m (SPAdes) (version 2) | ecosystem: Environmental > Aquatic > Marine > Unclassified ...
TCATACTGGAGGTCCTTCGGCTCTAAACCTAACCGATCGAAAGTATTTTTCTGATCAACTAGATCGTTTGCTTACCGCTCAAATGAAGTAAGGAAATTTTAAGGGAAGCTTCAAGCGTTGAATTGCAATCGCACAAAACGCACCCTGCATCGCTGATGGAATGACCGACTGCATTGTTTCCGGCAAGCCCAACCAGACTAAAAAGACGTTCGCAAGCAGGAATACATTTAGAAATCGTGTAGAATTTAAATTATTAGTTAATCATCCGCCAAACATGGGCTGTCCATCATGAAAAATGCCAGTGTAGTAAACGCAGAAACAAGCACGTTCGCGGTGCTCAACAAAGTCATATTACATTTAAGTGAGAATTTCTTTTGGCAGGGGGAAGATATAAACAATGCATTGCACTCCGGGGCGATTTTCAAGGGACACGAGAGAGGCCCTGAGGGTGAAGCCAAGTATCTCGGATATATTCTTTTCTCGGACGTAACTTTAGATGTCGATGAGCCAGATGTTGAAAACCTGACCTTGGATAGCCTAGACCATGTTGAACAAAAAATGCGAGATGATCTTGCTGCAGAATTCGCGGTAGATAGCTTTTTACCACCCAAGCTTGATACCTTGGATAATGGTGTTGACGCATTAATCTCCAGTTGCTTCTTAAAATCGGAGGGATCGCCTTTACTTATGAAGTCCTTCCGAATGAAGCATAATGATGAGAAGTGGATTGCCGTTTGCAGTTTTGCTCCAGACAGATCTGACGATTTTGGAAAGGCTGTGGAAGGATCTATTAGTACTGCAATATTCAAATAAAGGCGGCTTGACAAATGTCACTAGTATTTTTGTTGAGCTCAAGTAATAGGGCAGTGCGGCCTTGAAATATAAACAACGTGACTTCTACTTTGTCAGAGATCGATTGCCTCTGTGTTGGACTGAGACCAAAGTCGAGACACAAAAAGTGCAGGAGAGTTCTTTAGATGAAATTAGAGAGTCACTAGACGCTTTCGTTTCATCACTCCAACTTTCTTATCCGGATCAAAGTGATTTTATGCTCGATCTCTCATTAGCCTTCAGGAGTTGTCATGACAAGGCCATACTTAATTTAGCTAACTTAGAGAGATCCCATTTAGAGGTTGGCGATCCAGAGCTGAAGATGCTTGACGTAAGTCTTAGTACATCGAGCATTGGGTTTTTATCCGCAGAGGAGGTAAAAGACGGAACAACTATAAGAATGACAATAGCGCTGGATAGTGTTGAAGCGCACGTGAATATTTTAATGTCCGTGGTCGATTCCAGAATCTCTAGTGATCCAGAAAATAAGGGCTATTGGATTCGATGTAGATTTCTGTCGGAGCAGCGCACGGCAATCGATGCCATTATGGCGCATATAACTCTTCGTCAAAGCGAGCGCCTATTAAAAGATTAGTCGAGCGATTGTTGAGCATATCTAAATAGGCATCACTCAGGTGTCAACTTTATCCATCGTCTTGCGCTAAAGTTTTTAGTGAAAAGCCCGATAACTTCTTCAATATTAACTGAGTTGTAGAGGTAAAAAATGCGAGCAACATATGGAGCTACTGAGTACGGAAAAGTGGGGATCGAATCGGCTGTTTCCGGAGCCGACCCGCATGAGCTAATAAGCATCTTGTTTTTGCAACTGAAAAAAGAGCTCGTGGCGGCCGAGTACCACTGCAAAGCCAAAAACTTTGAGCTTTACAGTTCGAAAGTCACGAAGGCAAATCGTATCTTAGCTGGCCTTCAAGGAAGTCTCGATTTAGAAAAAGGCGGCGAGATTGCGGATAACCTTGTAGAACTATATGCATTTTGCATCAGGCAGTTAACTAAAGCACTTACTAGCAAAGATGCAAAGATGGTTGAGGACGTTGCAATCGTGCTAAACCCAGTAATCACAGGCTGGGAAGAGATTTCCCCTTCTCGTACGGCCGCTTAATTTACCGACGAAAACTTACAGAGCTGAAAGCCCCTCTTTACAGGCTGACATTCCATATGTCGTGCACTGAGACACGATAAGATTTGCGCGAGACGTGTCGTCATGAGAGAGCTGGCTTTCAGCTACTATTAACAGTTCATCAACTGAGACGACATCGGCTTCGCCTAGCGAAGCAAGCTTAGCCCAAGCGTATCCCTGCAAGACGCTTCGCTCAACGTCTTTACCATCCAAGTACATGAACGCTGTCATATACTGTGCCGGACTGTAGCCATTTAAGGCGCTTGAGAGAAAGCGTTTGAAGGCAAGTGGTCGGTTTTGAATCTGTCCTTCGCCCTGGAAGTAACTTAAACCCACCATGTATCGACTGTCTGGCAGATCGATCTCTGCCTTAGAAAAATAATGAAGTGCTCTTGACCAACTCTTCGAAACGCCCTTTCCATGGACGTAAAGCATTCCGATATTATGAGCGGCCTCTAAAGAGCCAGCTTCCTCTGCCTTTTCATACCATTCCATTGCGGACAAAAAGTTTTGTGTCACACCCAAACCCTGCTCATAAAGAAGGCCTAAATTATTTTGGGCCGTGGGGCTACCTGAAATTGCTATTTCACTCCAGGCTCTAACAGCGGTTGCGTAATGCTGCCGCTCCAATGCTGCCAACCCAGCATCGAATTTATCTTGCTGGGGACTGCCTATCGCCTCACTCCCTGACAACAAGAGACCGGAGATAAATAGGCCATACACTTTTGATTTTAAGTTAATTCCTCTCATAGCCTTTTACATTCTCTTGCCAATCCATAGTGCCACCTAAAATATCGCCTTCGCTCAGACAGCCTATAAACATACCATCGGCATCCACTACCGGAATAGCCTCCCCCACAAACTCTCTTGCAGTAAGCAACGCAACCTGCAGATTATCGTCTGTTGATAAGTACGCATAATCATTTTCCATAAATGCGTCTGCAGTTTTATCCTTATTTTTCAACGCACTGACGATGGTTGCTCTTCCAACTAATTTATCGTCACCGTCAACTATATAAGCCTCAGTTTTTTGATCTCGAACCAAGGTATTTACTAAACTAAGTCCCTCAGTTTTTTTACCCACTGGGGTTCTTTTTTCAAGACTCAGTGTCGCCACCGAGACATCAGTTAATGAAAGCGTCTCCCTGCCTTGCCGTAAATCAAAGCCTCTCATCAAAAGTTGATAGTCAAAAAACGAGTAACAGAAAATTCTGGTGGAGATAAATGATGACATAGCGACTGTTATCATTGAGGCGAGTGCAAATTCATAACTACCGGTAAACTCAAGAACAATCATAACCATTCCAATCGGTGCACCAACGACAGAGCCGGTAAGTGCCGCGATCCCAGCCACAGTAAATATTGCTAGTGCTGAAGTCGAAAAACCCATTGCAATAGCGAGGGACCCAAATAGGTATCCTAAGCTCGCTCCCATGAATAGTGCAGGGGAAAAAACACCTCCAAACAATCCAAAACCTATACAAACAATAGTCGCGATAAACTTTGCCATAAGCATCATGATCGCATCTACCGGAAGCTTTTCACCAGCGAGTAGTTCATTCACCGAGCCTGTCCCCAGACCGAGAGCCTCAGGCACAAGGCTTCCGATAAAAGCCATCGCCGTTGCTGCAGCAATCATCAGAGGCAGTTCATGTTTTTGCGATTTCATCCAAGATAAAGTAGATATCAAGCTGCGCATAAAAAGAACTGCCACGACAGCAGCACAAATACCTAATACCAAGAAAAGTGGCAATGAGCCCCACTCTAAAGCTCCAGAAACGGTCGTATAAGGGCTAGATCTATCAAAAAATAATGGTGTAACAGCCGCCGAAGTTATTGCTGCAACAGTAATTGGTGCGAGAGCTCGAACGGCAAAGTGCCTGAGAATAGCCTCAGAAGCAAAAATAACACCCGCTATGGGAGCACCGAAGCCCGCCGAAATAGCAGCCGCCACACCACAAGCCACATACACCTCTGGACTTATACGAGAGGGCAGTAATCCCTTAATATAAGCACCCACGGAAGCCCCAAAATGTAGGACTGGCCCGTATTGACCAACCGAGGCACCGGCACTCGCGGATATAAATGCTGCACCAGTTGATATAAAACCCTGCTTTATAGGGAAATTCATACCTGGACGATGAACGTAAAGAAGCGTGTCTGCGGGCCCGTACCAGCGCTCCATTGAAAACGCCCGCTTCAACAAAAAAATAAGTAAGACTGCAGCAACCAGCGCGAGCCAACGTACGATTACCGATTCATTGACTGTCAAATCAACAAGCTGGCCGTTTATAGAGCCGTCAATATAACTAACACCCAGAACAAAGAAATTCGCCGCAAATCCGCCAAGAACTCCGATTAACAGTCCGATGGCTAAAACTTGAAGAAGCTCTCGGTACAACACGCTAAACTTTGACCCTATTGATAGCACTTTAACGCCGCTGTTTTTTGTAAAGTGGCTTCAGGGTATTCTTCCTTATAAGTATCAATGTACTCATCAAAACATGCATCCTGTTCTTCAATACTAGGCTTACTGTCGGCGCAAGCAGCAAAAAGCAGGAACATGCTTATTGAGAGCGTCAGTCGAATTGACATTGCTCTAATAGGTAGGTTCTTCATCAGTCAAATCATCATCTTTTACTAAACTCTCTACTTCGTCGATAATCCGTCCTATTCTAATCATAGTGCCTGCCATTATCTCCTCGATATTTGCCGAGAAAACCTCTCTATCTGAACCGATTTTTTCAACAGCAGAGATCAATGCTAAGGCGTCATTCTCGAGGGACGTGAGAGTACTTTGAGCTTCGTCTGCATCTTTGTGAGCACTTTTAAGAGCCTCACCAAGGTTATGCGAGACTTCTGACTTTCGCTTAATCAAATGCTCAAGTTTGCTTTCATATTGGGCATCCGCTGACCGTTCTATCTGAATCATGTCTTGCTCTAGTATTTCCAACCGCTCCTTTTCTTCTCTAATTTGGGTTCTTTGCTCTTGCATCCAATCGATATACCTATCAATAGAATCTTCGTAATCGATTGGACTTTCCTCTGTTTTCTCGGGATTGTCTTCCATTAGAGATTGCATAACCGGGGTGGGTGGCTCCAGAGTCATCGATCCGATACTTTTGATATTATCCTGCAAGGCATCCACTTCAACCTGAATTTCCGACAACTGCCCCTTAATACTCTCTCCTTTTTCTAGGCTAACGGCTGTCTGTTGGGAATTAATCCCCTGAAGCTCCTTCACCAAAGACACCAACCAATGGTTATTCGAATCTGAAAGATCGTCACTGATCGTCTCTCCTCGAATCCCGCTTTCGATAAAGCGAATACATCGCACAGATTCGTCTATTCGATCATTAATGCCCGCAATATCTTCGCATACACGCTTATATTGACTTAAGGTCGACAGCTCTTCGTCGTAGAGATCTGTCAAGCTTGATAAAAAACTTTTATTAGCGTTTTTCAGAGCTTCAACAAATTTTGAGGTATGAATGGGTGAAGTTATCGCATCCTGCTCCAAACTACCCTCTTCGTTTACTATGAGATCGCGCGCCTTCATCACTTCAGCAATTAGCGTCTCCGCATGGGTTGTGCTTCCAACCTCGCCCTCTGCGAGACTAAAACCACTCGCACTATTAAGGCCATCTACTCTAGAGGGCCTAGAAAAATATCTGGAACGCTCTGGCTCCGGGTCCTGGTCCAAGGGCCTATCGTCTGAATTCTCGCGTTGACTTCCAAATTCAACATCTCGATCGATAGACTCATCGATTCCATCAGCCAACTCGGTTAGGATCGAATCCGTAATCCGCATTAAATCGAGCGCAGAATCACCCTGCTCGGTATCTGCCGCAAAAATATTTATGCATTGCGACAAAACCTCCAGACGCTCTTCCAGCAACCCATCTTCCCGAGCGGTACGAAGTATGGAAGTCAGAACCTCATGACGAAATGACTCAAAGTTCCCTGAGACCGATCCAAGTCCGGACGGTATTTGAATCAGCGCCTCACCTACCGCCTCCAAGTCGGAAGAATTTTTGGGGTCTATTAACGCAAATTGCTGCGTCAGCTCTTCAACTATATTTGTGCCCGGAATTTTCATTTCTTCGTCTTCCGACAGAGCGATATTATTCTCACCAGTTTCATGGGTTTTTTCTGGAGACTCCGCCTCTGGTTCAGTACCAGTTCTACTTGGCACCTTTCGCTTCTCCTCAGGCAAGGGACCCCTCGAAAAAAATCTCACGGACCACCCTCCATCAGTTCCTGACAATCACTATCTTCGAGTATTCCTGTCCCAATCGATGTAACCGTATCGTCGAAGCATATCCTTTCGTACCTTAACTTACTTACGGGGTCCTCAAACTCAAGACCTCGCTCCGAATATAGATCGAATCTTAATACGTTGTTACTAACCCCACTCTCAAATATCTGTATCAATCCCTGCTGGTCAGATCCATCAGCCACCCCCACCGAAACTGCATAGCCCGACTGCCCTGATAAGTCGCAATTATCTATAATCACATCTGATACAGGAATTACTGAACCATCAATACTGTCGCTGTCCACTTCGTCGCCGTAATCATAGGGTGACAAATTCGCTACTACGTTGCAGCGACTAACGCTTAGATCATAACTATCTCCAGACAGTGAGGTAGACTGCACGACGAGGTAATTTAGGTCTGAGAGCAGTTGTGACCTGTAAACACCAGTAATATCTATGTCAGGACTAACGTAAGCCTCCCCGGAGGATGTGAAAGTAAAAGACAGCGGCTCAGTCGCTCCATCACTTAAATAACTAATACTTATTTCACCCGTAGCTTCACCCGAAATTTCAATATCTGAAATTTCGTAAGCACTAACCTCTTCACTTATCAGCTCCTTGCAATATCCGGAGCCGCCTCCACTGCTTCCCTCGATAATCACTTCAGCACTACACAATAAGTTTATGAAGGCTGTTTCATCTGCTGACTGCGAAAACCAAAACAACTTACCTGTTCGAGTCAAAACGAAGTTATTTTCGTCCACTTCGCTTACGGAGCTCCGTCCCATAGTGAGCGTCACTAAAGATCCGTCTCCGCCTACATAGCGACCCGTATAATTAGCGTCGGAATAAACTTGCACTTCATCTTCTGCTGACAACGAACCTGAAGTTACATTAATTTTGACGGTGTAGGGACCTCCCGCAGGAAGGACACCGGAAATGGTTTTATCTTGCAATACGTGTTCAAGCTCAGCTGGACCCTCATAAGCGACTGTAGCATCTGAGGAAGCTGATCCACTTATTTGATATGTAAGTGCTACCGTTTCACCTGCCAGGTACTTAGTCTGACCTGATAATTCAACACCCAGTTGCTCTTCAGTTGTTACAGAAGAGGCTGAATCTGCAGGATCTTCACCGTAAGACCCAACGCCACAGCCTGCAGTGAAACAACAAATAGCCACTACTATGAGTCCGCGAGGAAAACGCGCGAGCCGAGCCAAGATTCCCCAAACTAAATTTGCAAACAATTTTGACTTCCTAGCATCTCAACAGCTTTCGAATTTCTGTATTCAACAGAATCCATAAACCAAATTACTAAAAATCCCATTTTTAAATATTCGGCACATAGCGTGTCGCCGACTCTCTCAATATCGAGTACGTGCTGCAAATTCGGGGACGGCCATAAAACCAAGGCTTTATCAGAAAAACTCGCGTCATCGAACATCTCAGAAGATTTAAGTCTATCTAAAAATACATCTTTGACATTCTCAGTCTGAGAAATCGCATGCAGTGATATCAGATTTAAACTTAAGCAGAAGGCAGCCATACTTGATCGTATATTCATCACAACGCTATCCCTGTGTTTTAACCTTAATCTCAATTCTTCGGTTTTGTGCCCGACCAGCCGCAGAGTCATTTGAGGCAATCGGAATTGTGTCTGCAAAACCAGTCACCGTAACTTTACCTGCCTCTACAAAGCCATCTCCGACCAAATAATCTACCACAGATGCAGACCGGGATACCGACAAGTCCCAGTTAGACTGAAAGCGCTGACTAAAGGCCACAGGGATACTGTCCGTGTGCCCAGCAACAGTTATCAAACCCGCCCTACCCTTTAGAGCAGCACCCACACTCTCCAAAACAGGATAAAATCCGGAGCGCAAGTCCGCGCTACCACTTACAAAAGAGCCCTGATCCGCAAGCGTGATCTTTATTTCATCATCCACCATTTCAACATTAACGCGTCCTTGTGAAATCTCTGTAGTGAGGCGACTCTTAATCTCTTCGAATTCGTTTGTGGCTGCCTCATTTGACTGCGGAGTCTTACCGTTTGATGTTGCTACAACGGACATTTCACTTGATGACGGAGACTTTGAGACCTGAACCTCGGAACTCACCTGCGCTTGAGCATTTACTACCTTTGCAAAGATCGCGATCTCACTTTCGTCTAACTTACTTCCGCTTTGCTCACCCTTGTCACCTTCATTATTACTACCCGGTATATCACCCGTCAAAGCAACTGAAATCTTCCCATCGACCTCTGCTACTGAAACTTGACCTCTTGCGATCTCATCTTTGAGGGCTTGCTTCACCTTCTCTAAATCACTGGAAGTCGAGGTATCAGAGGGTGAAGTTGTTACCTTTAGCTCGACATCTTGAGGTTGCGGGTCGTCGGTAGTTTGTTCACTAATCGTACTCATGGCCGTAGGTTCGACCTTTGCTTTCATGAACTGCGTTGCGATAATGCTGTCTGCTGTTGGGGGCTCTACCACGGGCACTTGACGCTGAACACCCATAGAATCATTCATAGAACCCGCGACCTCTTTGAATTTAGGCACATTCATTTGTGCGAAAGATAAAATGAGTACGAAGAATGCCATGAGTAGTGTCGCCATATCGGCAAAGGTAGCCATCCAAGCGGGTGCTCCACTTTTACACGGCGGACAATCTTCAGCAGGCCCATCATCTTCCGGCTCAGCTACTACCTTCTTGACAGGCGTCTCCGGGCTCTCGTCAGAGGGCGTCTCAGCATCCGAATCTTGCTGAGAATCGACGTCTACAGCGTCATCGCTTGTAGATACGACCTCATTATTTTCTTGGTCTTCATCCGCCAAAATTAATGTCCCACAAATTAGTTGTCATCAACGATAACTTCTATTCGCCTATTTCTCGAACGCCCTACCGACGACTCATTTGACGCAATTGGTTTCGTATCAGCGAAGCCCGCCACCTGCACACTCCCCGCCGCGAGAGTTGTGCCCGACAACAAGAAATCAGCGATTGAGGCTGCTCGTCCCGCAGATAGATCCCAGTTCGACTTGAACCTTTCACTAAAAGCTACGGGCACATTGTCCGTATGTCCTTCGACCATCACACTACCAGGGTAAGCCGATAAGCTATTCCCAAGCCGAGTAAGTGTTGGCGCAAACGTCTGCCTTAAGTCGGCCGAGCCTGAGGCGAAGCTACCCTGACTAGCCAACCGAACTATAATTTTATCTCCATCCTTCTCGACTTCTGCCAAGCCAGCCGCTATCTCTGCTGATAGATCTGCGCGCAATCGGTCGTATTTTGACACGCCAGAACTATTGGTAGATGACCGCGAAGGTCGACTCGCGCTCGCACCAGAAGCATTACCCGTTGCTTTATCGGCAAGGTGCACCCCAACCTGACTCTTGAGCTGCGTTTCTAAATCCGAAATCTTGGCAACCGCATCCAAAACCTCTTGGGGCAAGTAAGCTCCCTCACCAGAGCCGCCCGAGGCTGCTTCACCACCACCCATACTTTGCTCGATCAAAGTAACCTTTATCTCTCCGTCCTCGACCCTGACATCCGCCAAACCTTTATTTAGCTCTTGCTCGAGAGCCTCTTGAACCATTTCAAAATCACTCTGCAGAGCCTCACTAAACTCACCATCTTCAGTCTTCTTCTCAATAAAGTCTCCTCTCACAAATTCAGAGCGCTGCTCCTTGACGTCCTGTACTGAGCGTTCGGCAACAGCTGGCGTAAAGTCCTCAGCCATAAGACTCCGAGCCATTGGTATCGTAACTTTTGGCACTATTTTTTCGATTCCAAAAGCTGCCTTAAGTGAGCCGGCCACCTGCTTGAATTTAGGAACCTCGGTTTCAGCAAAGCTTAAAAGCAGTACAAAAAACGCCATTAGGAGTGTCGCCATATCTGCAAATGTCGCCATCCAGGCAGGCGCGCCACTTTTACAGGGCGGACATTCGACCTCCGGCGGATCCTCCGGCTCAACTGACACCGCTGAAAGATCTTGATCCACAAGGGCATCTTCGCCTGCAACAAGCTCTACCGGGGCGTCAGCGGCTGCTGAATCAGCAGATCCAGAGGTACTACCCTCTTCCAGTTGCTCTGAATTACTTTCCAGATCTTCTTCGGCCATAACTTTCTAATCCGGCATCATCCTTCTAGCCCGCCTCTCAAGCTGCGGTGAGTTTCTCTCGGCTCTTTGGTGACACGAATGAAGCTAGCATGTCAGCCAAGACTCTCGGATTTCCTCCTTCCTGCATGAACAAAATGCCTTCAATGATCAGCTCATTATTAGCTGCTTCTAAAGCAGACGCGTTTTCCAATTTTTGCGCAATAGGCATGCAGATTACGTTCGCGAGAATCGCTCCGTACATCGTCGTCAAAAGTGCAACGGCCATAGCAGGCCCAATAGCCTTTGGATCAGACATATTACCCAACATGATTACTAGGCCCGCCAAGGTCCCAATCATACCCATTGCCGGGGCGATCTCAGCCCAAGCACTGAATATGTTCGCACCCATTACGTGCCTCGCCTTCATACTGGCATTATCACGATTTAAAGAACTTTTAATAATGGCACCATCAGTGCCATCTACAAGCATGGCGACGGCTTTTGCTAGGAAAGGATTGCTAATTTCTTGTCCCTCTAAAGCGATCATCCCATCCTTTCGCGCAATGTTTGCAAGCTCTACAATCTGAGTAATCAGTTCAACCGGGTCATCGATTTTTCGGGAGAAAACCTTACCCATTACTTTTACAGCTCCCAAGAATTCACCTAAAGAGCAGCGAGCCATCACAACTGCAATCGACCCCGCGACCACGATGAGAAAGGACGCAGTGTCTACAAAAGCCGGCGCGTTGGCTGAGATGGCCGAATAAATCAGTCCAAAAGCAGCGATGAGACCAACGATTGTTGCAATATCCATGGAGAACCTCTTAGTTTTGGTCAAAAGATGGCAAAATAATAACCTACAGGAGGCAAAGGGGTAATCCCAGTCAATTTGTAGGTGTGCACCTGCGATTTACGCAATAAATTGCCTTAAGAGTTATCGGCTTCAACTAACGTTTCTTGATCTCAGAGGTGGTGCGATTTTTCCATTGACCAAAAGTCGATACAGTCATCCCAATGAGGTAATGTGGTATGTGGAGTTCGGTTTGCTGCATTTGCTGATTTAGATTTAAGTGTCTAGTCTGAGAAAATTCCAGGGCTTGGAGATAATATGGAGTTACCTACTCGATGCGTGTCGACTGGTTGGCGGACAGCCTTTTTAGTCTTACTGGTGTTATCAGGCATCGGATGCGCTGACCAACGCAACAAACCAGAGTGCAGTGATGTCTTTAAGTCGCGGCTTGATGAGAGTGGCTTTGATGTATTGGGACGAGGAATAGCTCTGCATAAAAAAAGCAGCCTCACCGTCACGCAATGCGCTGTTGGACAAAAGCTAGTGAACTACCGATGCCGCGGAGAGGCCTTGAGGTTAAATTGGGACGATGCCATGGCTTATGCAGCGGAGGTGGCAGACAAAACTGGCGAGAGCTGGAGGTTGCCCACAAAAGCTGAAATGCCAAAACTGCTTGAAACCAAGTGCATAAACCCCGCGGCCAATCCATTCGTTTTTCCTGATCTCGAAGTCGCAAACTTTTGGACTAAATCAAAAGGCTTGCACCAAGAAATATTTAGATGTTCTGCGTATACCTATCAGGGACGAGTATTCTGCAGGCAGGCTAGAGACATCCCACAGCCCTTTCTTCTCGTCAAAGAATAGGTAAGTCTGCTTTTTCGAATGGCGTTAGGACGATTTCTTTTTAAACTGACGGCATTCACGTCCGTCGACAGCTAGCACTTTAATACACGGAAGCTGCCTAGATTTAAAACCCATGGCGTCACAAGAATACGGGTACGCAGCCTGATGAGTGATACCAAAGAATTTGCAATCCCAACAGTTGACGTTTGGCCGATTCAAAACGAATCACTCGTTACCTGAAATCTGCTCGGATTTGAGACTTTCGAGCTTTGTCAGTCGCCGCTTCGGTAAAATATATTCCTGATATATGCGATAACAGACAATGATGACTAGCGCGATCAAAGCCCCCCATGAGAGTAACGCGATCAAATCAAGCTGCGTGATCCAAAGTCTCGGCCCTTCATTCCCTGGGCCCGAAGCAACCCCTATTAAAGCCAGCAAAGGCACTGCGAATAACAAATAAAGCCTAATGGTTTTGCAAACTGCACAGTCATTACTCATCGTGGCACAAAATACTCATCAGTTAAGTCTCATTTGAACTCTATCACTTACAGCCGCAAGAGCCTCGCCTAATTGCTGTGTCAGATCGCACAGCTGCGAATAGTATTCTAGACAAATAAGCAGATTATCTTTCAAGCTAACGACAGATCCAGACTTTGCTACTAGGCTTGACGTGCAACCCAAACTATAAAACTTAAAGATAGAGCCGGGCAATGAAGTAAGACTTCCTAACCTTTCCTCAAGGACTTCCAGTTTGGTGACATCATTACCATCCGTACTAAGGAGATATGTTAGCTCTTTGCTAATTTCCATACACACACTTCCTATGGATGAAGTAAGGCCTTCCTCGTTTTTAAGGGCGTTCAACAGTAAATTTAGCCTGTTTTGAACCTCTTCAGGCTCTACTCGTTGGCGGTAAGACGCGCTACCAAAAGATTGATCATTTAAGGTCTCAACACACAGATCATTAGACAATTTAGTGTGCTCCCATCCTCTTAGATGGGCACCATGAATCGTCGCATTTATAAATTGCGCTTTAGAGGCATTTTGGTCCCGGAGGGCCTCAAATTCTGCAATAAATTGTTTGTAGTCTGGCAAAGTCTTTAGTTCTTCACCGTTAATACCTTTGCACGTCAGATGAGCTGAAATACGAGAACGGCCTGGGTTTAACTGATCGGCTCGTTGAGACTGACTGGCCGAAGCATAACCACCTTTTGATATACTTAGGTCTTGCCCCACCAAAGTGATCGATTTTGCACCTAACTGCACAGCAATGTGCGCAAATAACGTTGAAACACAGGATCCACTTCCGGCAACAGCTCCCTCGCCATGGAAGGCAATGGAGATTGGACTTCCTAAGGTATTTAGCACGGGAGTAATAAATATCATTTTAAATGCTTCACCCCACACTGACTGGTGGGCTTGCTCCAAGCAAATTAGTGAAACATCTTTTAGTGTGTCGCCACAGGGCATCATTTCTGAAAAATCAGTTGCATCAACATGTATCGCGAAGTCTGGAGTGATATCTGCATCTAAGAGCGTCTGGAGGGACCTAACGGGCGCTAAAAGCAAGTACCGGTCTCGATATTTAGCAAGATCTGGTAAAGATTGGATAAGAGAGGGGCCAGGGGAAGCTATCAATACTGAGCGGTGCTGAAACTCTTTTTTCAAACGCATGATTGACGGAAAACCAGCCAGTTCAGGTAATTGCGATAGCCAGTTTTCAACAAAAGTAATAGGCCAATGAGCGGCGCTATTGACAAGTACCGACAAGTGGCTCACGTAGGCTAATATGCGGTCTAAGCCATCACTGTCTCCTTTTTGTTTAAAAGGATCTAAAAAGCAAACGGTAGGTGACACAGACGCTGGCATCAAAGTGTTGATTCCCGCCGACTCCAGAGCATCGTCTGGATGCCAGGTCACAATGCTTAAGTCCGGATGCTCTGACCTCAGCTTGTCACCATACGATTCACCTAACGGCCTATCCTCAAACGACTCCAAAACTAAGTAAGCTACTTGTCCTCGGAGTTTTAATCTTGGAATCAGGCGCACAGCATCTGAAGAATGGAAAACTACAATGTCTTGAGTGAAATCCCACGTCTCTGGTAAGAATACGTCAAGATACAGATTAACACCCTCGTCACTGCGGAAGAGCTCATCCGAGGTTAAGCCGCTGATTGCAGAACGCAACCAAGCCCTAATCTGAAGTGAATTCTGTTCAAATTTGGAGGTTTCAAGTTTCTTATCGCTTAACCCGGCAAGGCCCAGATCTCGAGTCGATTCTGAACTACGGAATTGCTGAGAAGATTTTAAAGTCGCTACGGTACGAGAGCGAAGGACTCTTAATCTGTCGAGTTTTTCACGCGACCTTGCAATATCACCGTTGAGCGCATATTCGATAGCTTCCCCGGAAACCGCAACTAACTCATCCATACTTGGTAAGCGCATCAGTAAGCAAACTCCGAGTATTAGTCCAAATGCCTCAGTCCATAGTAGCAGGGTCGATAGCTTTACAAAATAAACCTCGGGCAAGGAGTCGTTGGCGCTCCTTATCTAAAGTTTATTCCTCTAGCACCGATAACCCTTTCAAGCCAAACAAGAGTGAGGCTCAAGTCAGATAGATTCGATGACATCTGACCAACAGAGAGCGATTTATAAGGAGGCCGTCATGGCTGTAGTCAACACGAACATCGGTGCATCAGTAGCGCAAGCCGCTTTAGCGAAGAACGAAAGGGCACTCGGTGCCGCAATGGA
>Ga0209374_1002758_pt1 | contig 14699 bp, 11 predicted proteins | sample SaaInlLV_DNA_10m_FD_184683 | JGI IMG/M metagenome (GOLD analysis project Ga0209374, IMG submission 184683) | Marine microbial communities from expanding oxygen minimum zones in the Saanich Inlet - SI075_LV_DNA_10m (SPAdes) (version 2) | ecosystem: Environmental > Aquatic > Marine > Unclassified ...
AAGTGTGCACTAAAAATGAGCCAGTATGCTCTAGTAGCGAGTGAGGTTAAAAAGTGGTCTTTTTCGTTTGTTGCCATGAGTTTTACCCAACACATCCTTGTGTTGCTTGTACGAACTGGCTGTTGCTGCTTAATGTCCGGGTGCCAACTCTAATACTGAGGTCTATCCTCAGCAATGGAAAAAATGGCATTTTCTGAAGTTTATATCGGCCATTTGGGGTTGGTCACTTGCCTGTTTCTAAAGGCCAGTGCCCCAGACAATGAATATCGAATTTTTGGGGTGTCGATGAGCGGGGTTTGTTATGCGGCTACTGTTCGCTCTCCGAGCGCTTGCTAGCGCGAAATGGAAACGGTGCTACCTTAAATTTTGGTTTACAGTTACGGGGAATTTTTTCGTGAAGGAGGGCGATCGCCATGTCCCATTTAGGTCAAACAGCGTTAATCACGGGCGCTAGCTCTGGCGTGGGTGCCGCAACTGCCCTAAAGCTTGCGCAATTGGGTATTAATGTTGTGGTTAATTACAATTCTTCGCTAAGCGGCGCCCAGGCTGTTGTAAAAAATATTACCGATCTTGGTGCGCAAGCCATTGCCGTACAGGGTGATGTAAGCCAGGAAAAAGATTGTCGGCGCATTGTGGAGAAAACCATCGAGAGATTTGGGCGACTCGATATCCTCATTAATAACGCAGGCACGACGACGTTTGTACCGCATCATGACCTAGAAGGGCTCACTGAAGACATTTGGCATCAAACCTTAGGCGTCAACCTCATGGGTGCGTTTTTCATGTGCCGTGCGGCCGTACCTTATTTGCGAGAAGCAGGCTCTGGCGTGGTGGTAATGACGTCTAGTATTGCCAGCGTGACGGCTAATGGTAGTTCTATTGCGTACTGTGCCTCCAAAGCAGGTATGAACAGCCTTACGAAAACCTTGGCCAAAACCCTGGGGAGCGACGGTATTCGAGTTAATGCTGTTTTGCCCGGTTTAATAGACGGTGACTGGGCGTTTAATACTTGGGGCGGGGGTGATGAAGGTCAGTACGGCGATTTAAAAGCCCACTTTACTGACCAAACGCCACTGGGCCACGTGGTGACCCCCGATGACGTCGCCCATACGATTGTGTCTTTTGTAACTGGGTCTAAATACGTCACGGGACAATTGCTGACACTCGATGGTGGCTTTACGCTGTAGTTGGGGCGCTAGCCTAATGTTTTCCATTTGCCATAGGAAAACCCTTATTGAATCCGCTTATCCCTGGCGGGCCTGCTCCTCACTGAATTCAAGCCAAGCTAGGCCGGCACCATTGTGGCAGCACATTTAACCTCAGTTTTAGGCATATACAGAGCACATAGGAATTTTCTGAGGAGCAGCGACGTTCACACACCCGCCAACTGCAACACTACCTTGTGCAAGTTCATCGGGCGCTAGGCCATAGTGCTGACTTTAGTATTTACAGCATCGCTGCCCCTGGAATACTCGCCAGCAAAGATTGGGTGTAGGGCGCTTGAGGCTGGTTAAAGACCTGCGTTACTGGACCTGCCTCGACAACTTTACCTTGATACATAACCAATACCCTGTCGGCGATGTGCCGAATTACCGCCATATCGTGGGACACAAAAAGCATGGTTAGGTTGTGCTCGCGACCCAATGCCATTAACAAATCGAGAATTTGGGCTTGTATTGTGACGTCGAGAGCCGAGACTGGCTCATCGGCAACAATGAACTCGGGACGGGTCGCGAGCGCTCGGCCAATAGCAATGCGTTGTCGCTGACCGCCAGAGAACTCATGGGGGTACTTGCGAATAAAATTTCTGGCCAGCCCCACGTCGTCCATCAGCTTTGCGATGTGCTGGTCGAGATTGGCGCGCTGGCAAATGTTGTGTAGTAGCAGCGGTTCCGCGAGCGTATCGTAAACCGTCATGCGGGGATTCAATGAAGCAAAGGGGTCTTGAAAGATCATCTGCATGCGGGAGCGAAAGTTTTTTAGGTGACGTCCTGCCAGAGCGGTGAGATTCATTTCATCAAAAGTCACTTCACCGCTGGTTATAGGAGCGAGTCGCATAATTGAACGGCCCAATGTTGATTTTCCGCTCCCAGATTCGCCCACAAGGCCCAATATTTCGCCGCGATGAATATCAAAACTCACGTCATCGACGGCTTTGACAGGCTCCGCTTTGCCACTGGCCTGAAACCAGGTGCGAAGGTTGCGGACATTGATCAAAGCGTCGTCTTTGGCTTTGCCATTGTCGCGCTCGCCAGACGGAATCGCTGCGAGAAGCTTTTGGGTGTAGGGGTGCTGAGCATGTTTAAAAATAGCGTCAGGGGCACCACTTTCGACAACCTCGCCTTGTTCCATAACCACAATCTGATCGGCAATATCAGAAACGACAGCAAGGTCATGGGATATGAATAAAACCCCAATATCCCGATGCTTTTGAAGATCGGCAATGAGTCGCAAAATTTGTGCCTGAATGGTGACATCCAAAGCTGTGGTCGGTTCATCAGCAATGAGTAGTTTGGGCTCATTGATCAAAGCCATGGCAATCATGACGCGTTGGCGCATGCCGCCAGAGAACTCATGAGGGAAACTATCGAAAGTGCTGTCGGGGCTACGTATACCGACTTCGTTGAGTAACTCTATGGCGCGAGTTTTGGCATCTGCCCGGGAAAGATTGCGGTGTATAAGCAGGGGTTCGATCAGCTGTTCGCCAATGGTGAGATAGGGGTTTAAACAGGTCATTGGGTCTTGAAAAATCATCGCAATGTCACTGCCCCGAATCTTTCTTAGTTCTACTTCTGATAGTGCCAACAAGTTTCGACCTTCAAAGCTGGCGACACCGCCGTCGATACGGCCAGGAGGCGAGGGTATTAAACCTAGCAGGGCGTAACACGACACCGACTTGCCAGAACCGGATTCACCAATAATCGCAGTGATTTGCTTTGGCTCTACCGTGAAGCTCACGCCTTTCACGGCTTTTGAGGTGCCGTTTCGAGTCACAAAACTGACTTCTAAATTTTCTACATTCAGTAGGCTCATCAGTCTTTAGACCCCCGGACATCGAGTGCATCACGTAGCCCGTCACCCAGAAAGTTCAGGGAAAATAACGTGGTGGTTAAGGCTAGCCCTGGAAAAATAAGCAGCCAGGGATACTCTTCCATGGTCTCTGCTCCGTAACTAATGAGCAGGCCCCATGATGTTTGGGGTGGCTGGATTCCCAGCCCCAAGAAGCTCAAAAATGCTTCTAAAAGCATCACCGAAGGAATAGTGAGCGTGGTGTAGACAATAATTGGCCCCAGGGCATTGGGTATGACATGCCGCCGGATAATTGCCGCCGGGGAGAGACCTAGTGAGATGGCGGCTTCGACAAATTCTTGTTGTCGCAACGATTGAACCTGTGAACGCATGATGCGGGCCATTGTTAGCCATTCAACGGCACCAATGGCTAAGAATAGCAGTAGCACGTTGCGACCAAAGACCACCATTAACAACACGATAAAGATCATGAAGGGTAGAGCATACAAAATGTCGACGATACGCATCATTACGGCATCGACTCGACCGCCGACGTAACCCGCAATGGCTCCCCAAGTCACCCCAATAAGTAGCGCTACAGCGGTTGCAATGAACCCTACCGCGAGTGATACACGGCCTCCGTACATCACCTGTGTCAGCACATCTCTACCAAAAACGTCGGTTCCCAACCAATGCGCAACTGAAGGGGGTGATGCGCCAAGGTCAAGATTCTGTGCTTCATAGCTGTAAGGCGCCAACCATGGCGTGAGCAGCGCTATTACGATGAACAGGAGTAGGGTAATACCGCCACCCACCGCCATTTTGTTTTTACGCAGTCGTTGCCAAGCGTCGCGCCAAAGGGAGGCGCCCATTTCTGCGTTTTCAAGCAGATCAGCAGGCTCGCTCGATTGGAGTGTTGTCATTTCCCACCTCCAGACAGCTGACTGCGCAGTCGTGGGTTGAGCCACGCTGCTGCAACGTCGCTGATGAGGTTGAACAGCACGATGAGCGTAGAGAGGAAGACCGTGGTGCCCAAAATCATGGTGTAGTCACGGTTAAAGGCGGCTTGCACGTAGAATCGCCCTAAACCTGGGATTTGAAAAATGGTTTCTACCACAAAGGATCCGGCGAGTAGCCCGGCGAAGGCAGGGCCAAGGAAGGCGATCACAGGGATGAGGCCGCCGCGCAAAGCGTGCTTGCTCACCACTTGCCACTCGGGCAGGCCTTTAGCACGGGCGGTACGAATGTAATCCTGAGATAAAATTTCTAGCATGCCTGCTCGGGATAACCGTGCCACATAAGCCGCATATGCTGCGCCAAGAGTAATGGAGGGTAGTATTTTGTCTCCCGGAATCGATCCCCAGCCTGAGATCGGAAGCCATTCGAGATAAATTCCGAAAACGAGTACTAACAAAGGGCCCAACAGAAAAGACGGCATACAAATGCCAATCATTGCCAAGCTCATAGGAATGTAATCTTGCCGGGTATTCGGTTTGAGAGAAGCTAGAACACCTGCGGTGACACCGATTATCAGGGCAATAAGTAGGGCGTAGAAGCCCAGCTCCGCGGTTACAGGAAGCCCTGAAAACAAAATTTCATTAACGCTGCGCCCCGGGTACTTAAAAGACGGCCCCAATTCACCTTGAGCTAGATCCGTGAGGTAAGCAAAGTATTGTTCATATAACGGTAAGTCTAATTTGTATTGGGCTTCCAGCGCCCGCTTGACCTCGGGGAGCACCACTTTTTCAGCATCAAAAGGCCCGCCAGGTGCAGCTCTAACCAAAAAGAAGGTGGCCGTAATCACGATAAAAATAACCGGTATGGCCTGCAGCAGTCGGCTGATTATGAAGCGCAACATTACTTCACCTCCCCAGAGAGCGTTTGCTCGGGGTGCAGTTTGACGTACTTCAAATTTAGTGAATCCATAAGGTTGGGGTAAATACCTTCTACGCTGGGATGGATGAGATGTTTGCTGGTGTAGGTGTAAATAGGAATGATGGGCATCTCCTCCATGAGCATGGTTTCTGCCTCGGTGAACAGCGCATAGCGCTCTTCCCGTGATTGGGCTCTGGGTGCTCTCTGAAGAATCAGGTCGTCGTAAATGGGGTTGCTGTATCCGGTGTTGTTGTTACCGCCGTCGGTAATGAATAAATCTAAAAAGTTGTTGGCATCCACGTAGTCGCCAATCCAGCCTCGTCGGGCCACTTGGAAATCGCGCTGGGACACCGAGTTGAGATAAACCTTCCACTCTTGGTTTGCCAGCGTGATGTCGACATTAAGCTCCGACTTCCACATTTGCTGAATGGCAACGGCTATTTTTCGATGTGCTTCCTGTGTGTTGTAAATAATCTCAAGTCCCGGCCAACCCTCGCCGTTGGGGTAGCCTGCCTCTGCCAGTAGGGCACGGGCCTTATCGGGATCGTAGCTGAATACTTGAGGTGGGAAATACCCAAGGGTGTCTGGAGGCGTAATGCTATAGGCCGGTACGGCCGTTTCCTGCAGCACGCTGCGAACCAGTTTCTCTCTATCGACTGCCATCGACAGCGCTTGTCGTACTTTTACATTGTCTACCGGTGGACGTTCTGTGTTTACCAAATAGTAATAGGTCCCCAGATAAGGCGATTGCAGATAGGGTGTGTTTGGCCGTTCGCGATACACGGGTATTTTATCGAGTGGTACCACGGCGGTGTAGTGAAGCTGCTCGACCCGGAACATGCGTTCTTCGCTGACCACGTTTTCAGTGGGGTAGAACACCACACCATTTAAGCTCACCTTGTCCCTGTCCCAATAGTGCTCGCTCTTGGCCATTTTGATGTGACGGTTGAGTGCCCAATCTGTTAATACAAAGGCGCCGTTGCTCACCATGCTGCCGACTCGGGTCCAGGGCGTGAAGCGATCGGTCATCTTGCCAAATTTAAGCAGTGTTTCCGGGTGCACGGCAAAGGTGCTGTAGTGATCCATAAGCTGAATGAAATAGGGGGTCGGGGCATTTAGAGTGACTTCCAGCGTTGTGTCATTTAGTGCTTTTACCCCAACTTCGGCAAAGTCCTTAATTTTACCCTTGGCGTAGGCCTCGGCGTTTTTAACGGGGTACAACATGTAGGCGTAGAGGTTGCCGGTTTCCGGGTGCAGTGCCCGATTCCAGCTCCACACATAGTCACCGGCCGTCATTTGCTCGCCGTTGGACCAGCGCGCCTCAGGGTTGAGGAAAAAAGTGATCACTTTTCCCTCATCGCTGAACTCCCAGCGTTGAGCGACACCGGGCTCTGGCTCGAGCGTAATGGGATTTTTAACCGCCAGTCCTTCAAACAGTGCTCTGATGAGGTGGTTTTCAGGAACGCCTGTCACTACGTGAGGGTCTAGGCCCTGAGGTTCGGCGCCATTGCCGTAGTGTAAAATTCCGGTGCGGTTGCCTTCGAGCACGTTACTCTCGCCCGCACCGCAGGCCATTAAGCTGGTTGCGATTACTATCGAGAATAGTGCTCGAAGTAATTCCCCGGAAACATTTGCGATTTTCACGTGGTCACTGCCTTAATTACAAATTCTGAAATGGGCGCTGCATCAGTTTTATAGGACCCAAGAGGGCTTACAGCTGCGGGGTGCACTATGACATAGGAGCAGGCCTTCTTGCAGCCCTGAGTTCGGTTCCATTAGCGCCAATCATAAAGCCAATCAGAAATGCCAATCGTCGTGCACATTGTGAGTAATAGCAGCAGATGACCCGCTGCCTCTGGTAAACTTCCAGCCATTCTGTTGTTTCATTCTGGAGTATTGACCCGTGACTGTGCGCACTCGCGTTGCCCCGTCCCCCACCGGTGACCCTCATGTGGGAACTGCCTACATGGCCCTCTTTAACCGGTGCTTTGCTCGTGCCCACGGTGGCCAGTTTATTTTGCGTATCGAAGACACCGATCGTGCTCGCAGTACTCCCGAAGCGGAACAGGCGGTATTGAAGTCTTTACGTTGGCTAGGACTCGACTGGGATGAAGGCCCCGATATAGGCGGTCAGCACGGGCCGTATCGGCAAAGTGAGCGAGGAGACACCTACGCCCAGTATGCCTGGCAGCTAGTGGAGGCGGGCAAGGCGTTTGTGTGTTACCGGACAACCGAGGAGCTCAATACGCTGCGCGAGGCTCGTAGAGAGTCGGGCACTAGCACGGCGCTGAAGCCCTCAGACCTTATTTTGTCGTCTGAAGAGCAGGCCCTTCGAAAGGCGGCCGATGCGCCTTTTGTGATTCGTATGATGGTGCCCGAGGTTGCCGGTGCCTGCGCTATTAAAGATATGCTGCGAGGCACGATTGAGTTGGACTGGAGCATGGTTGATGCTCAGATTTTGCTGAAGTCGGATGGCATGCCCACTTACCACTTGGCCAATGTTGTCGATGACCACCTTATGGAAATCAGTCATGTCATTCGGGGTGAGGAGTGGATTAATTCAGCACCTAAGCACCAGTTGTTGTACGAGTACTTTGGTTGGGACATGCCTGAACTTTGCCATTTACCGCTGTTGCGAAACCCCGACAAATCAAAACTTAGCAAGCGTAAAAACCCGACCAGTATTTTGTATTACCAACGCATGGGCTTTTTGCCCGAAGCGTTGCTGAACTATTTGGGTCGCATGGGCTGGTCTATGCCTGATGAGCGCGAGAAGTTTACGCTGACAGAAATGGAACAGGTTTTCGATATTCAGCGGGTTTCCTTGGGAGGGCCTATCTTCGATGTTGAAAAACTAAACTGGCTTAATGGCCTCTGGATTCGTGAGGACTTGACCACAACGCAGTTGGGTCAGCGCCTGCAAGACTGGGCGCTCAATGCTGAAATGCTGGAAAAAATTCTACCCCACGCCCAATCGCGCATGAATGTCTTGTCAGACTTCATTCCTTTGTCGGCCTATTTAGTATCAGGGACCTTGCCCATCACCGCCGAAGATTTTACCGGTGCCAATAGCGACGCCGATGCCACTGTGCGGTGCCTGCAGTTTGTTTTATGGACCCTGGAAGCCCAGCAAGACTGGAGCCGGGACGCATTGTTCGCAGCGCTAAAGTCATTGTCGACGGCCATGGAGCTCAAGCCCAAGGTGCTATTTGCGCCATTATTTGTGGCAATTGCCGGGGGCAATTCGGGTTATTCAATGCCCGATTCCATGGCAATTCTGGGACCCGATATGACCCGAGCAAGACTGCGTTCGGGTATAGACGTCTTGGGTGGGGTCTCCAAAAAAGCCGCCAAGCGACTAGAGAAAGAATTCGCGAGCCTCAGCGCGTCTTGAGCAGCGAAATGCCAGCCCAGACAGCTACGAAGACTTCAAACGCCAGTGCTCCCCAGGTGTAGGCGGTGAAGCTCGAACTCATATCAATGCCTAATGAACTATTGGCCACCTGAAAACTCGAGTCGAGGTCGCTTAAAGCAACGCTGCCTCGGGCGGCGGCAAGGGTGCCAATGCAAATGAGGATGAGCCACAGTCCGGGGCGCACGTAGCCTTTAATGAAGGCAGATGCGATCAATATGGCGCCAAAGCTGCCCTGCAAGCCACCGTACATAGCCGCCATTTCTGCATAACCGTTATGAGTGGCAATAAATAAGCCTGCCTGTTGAGCCGGTATTTCCGGATCTACCCAGCACACGATGCCGTAAGCGAGAAAGATAATGCCGCAGAGGGCGAGTAGAACTTTGGGATACATAAGTTTAGCTCCTTAACGTGTTGCAAACAGGGGCGCCAAACGCATCAGCATTCGGGCCGTCTTTTGAGACTAAAGCATAACCGATGCGCAGGAATTAAAGGAGTTTTCGCGGTTAAGTTGACACAGCACAGCTATATTACTAGCATGCGCCTCCCTCTAGTTCTAAGAGGGTTCTGTGGGGCCATAGCTCAGTTGGGAGAGCGCAACACTGGCAGTGTTGAGGTCGTCGGTTCGATCCCGTCTGGCTCCACCAATATCATCAATTTGAAACGTCTATATTTACCCTTCAGCACGACTTGGGAGCTCTTTAGCTCCCGTCCTGTTTTTCCCGCAGTCGCAACCTGGTGATTTTTTTGGATCGAGAGTTTTTCCTCAACATACCTTGGAGGTGCTGGTAAAATAACCAAACAGCTATTGGTGAATTTGCTTCAACCGAAATGCGCTCTTAGAAGCAGACGAGGTTGGCCTCTCCGCCACCAACAGTCGAAGTGAATGAGTCGATGGAGGGTTGCCCGTTGTTAAGATTAGAAAAGCACAACATTAGGGCGGTGAGCACATGTTTTCTCATTTGCTTTTTGGCCACCTTCGCGGAGTCCAAGGCACAGGCCGTGGAAGACTTGACGTCGTTTCAGGTGGCCCCAGAGTCACCCACTGGTGCGCGGTACCACCAGCTTCTTGTGGGTAGGGCCCCGTCAAGAATTACCGATCAATTCACCTTAGACTCAGTAGCATTGAAAACCGCCGTCCCAAACTCGGTATCTCGTTATGGTGGGAGCCTGCAAAGCCTCTACGAAAGCAACGTTGCAGGCACGGTGGCGTCAATATGTACCACATGCCACCGTAATGGCGGGATTGCTTCGTTCGCTCAACCACCGGCGCAACTTTTATTCACTGGTGATACGGAAGTGGATAGGCAGCGATTAATTTTTTTTGTCGCGCAAAATGGCTCGGAGCGGGTTTTGAGTAAAGTACAAGGAATAAATCATGGTGGTGGAATTGTTTTGGCACCGGATACGGCAGAGTTCACCTTGCTTGCCCAATTCTTGGAACTATTAGAACCAGTAACGCCACAGCAGACCTTTCAAAGACTACTTGAGGCTGTTCAAAGTGTTAGAGGGCGTTGATAGCTCTCAGTAAGGCACTCAAACTCCTCGCTCAAGCGCCGCCTTCTCTGAGAGAACCTAACGGCGAAGGGGGTTAGAGTAAGCCGAAGTCGACGTCGTCAAAGCGATGTAGGTTAGGGAAGACCTCTGCAATTTGTGAGTTCGAGAGGCCAAACCAGCGCGCCAGATTGGATGTGTATTGCTCGACACTGAAATCTGGGATGGTCAGGTTATAAAGCATTTTTTCGGTATTTACGCCAAACTCGGGTACTTCTCCTACAACCTGCCCTCCGTTTACTGGGGTGCCTAATAAAAAATTGTGGCCACCCCAGCCATGGTCCGTTCCGTTGGCGTTGATAGTAGACGTTCTACCAAAGTCTGATTGACTGAAGGTGACTACCCGGTGGTCGACACCTCGGGCTTCAATATCGCTCTGAAAGGCCTTCAAATTTCTGAAGAGAGATCTGATCAGTTCAGGAAGACTGCGATCTTGATTGTCGTGTGTGTCGAAGCCGTCCATCTCGACCATAATGACTTGCCGCGGGTGATTTAATTCGGGTGCTGCTTCGATCAGTCTAGCGGCCATTTTTAATTGGGCCTGCAGAGTCTGTCCCATAGGGGTTGTGTCTTCGGGATAAACGACAGAGGTTTCGACGGTTTGGCTGACTATCTCTGAAAGTAAAACTGAGTTCTCAAACGTTCTTAAATTTCTAGACGCCAGTTCCTGCTCCAAAAGCCCAGTTCTCGATGCCTCTTGTAGTGCGTAAAAAAGGGTCAACTCAGGGCTCTCTCCGCCCTGAGGCGGGTAGCTAAGGTGGGCAAAATTTTCGATGGATTCTGGATTAACGCTAAATGTGGGTGTTTGCAAGGTGCTGGTGAACAGCTGATTTTTTGCCAACGAAATATTTGGAGTCACACCGCCTGTACTTGCCTGAATTAGGTCAAGCATTCTGGCGCCCCATCCTTCTCTGGCGTTGGGGTCTACCGTGGCGCTATTCCACATTATTTGCTGCGAATTATGAGCTCCTATGAAATACGGCATTTTTCGCTCGTCATTTTGGATCATGGTTTTCGTGGTAGGTTGCCGCAGAGGACCTACATTGCTGACCCACGACAACTTTTTAGTGTTGAATAAGTCCAACATTTCAGCACAGTAGTCTGGGGATGCGAGTGTGAGGCTATTGAATTCAATTAAGTTTTTTTCCGGGGTGGCTAGGTGCTGCCGCAACCCCCTGTATTGTGAATACGACTGTGGATCCGATGGAATCAGCAGCCCCAGAGAATCCACGCCCCCTTTGAGGAACACCATCACCAGTGTTTTGTGATCGTCGAACGAGTTGCTGCTTAGTGCGTTTGCACTGTTGAGGAGACCCAAGCCACCCAGCATGGTCGAGTTGCCAGCATAAGCAAACATGGAGCCCAGGGTTGATTTTAGTAAATCTCTGCGTTGCATAAAAAGCTCCTAACGTTGCACCGAATATTCTGGTGTACTGACGAGCGCGTATATCATGCGCGCGACAAGACCATCTATCCAGCCCTGCTTCTCCACAGGGTCGTTCCAATCCTGTTCCATGATCCAATCTACTTCACTTGCAAAACGATCCATCAGAGCGCGTCTATGGTTGGAGGTCAGTCTACTTTGCAATAAGTAGGAATCCGTGAACGTTATCGCAGCATCCAGCCCCTCATCTGAAATCAGATTTGAAATAGGAGAAAAATCGTAATAGACCCAAGTGAGTTTCTCTTCTTCAGAAGCATTTGGAGTGTTGAACTCCCATTGGCTGAGCGAACTTGGGTACGCAAAGTTGGAGGAGTCCTGAATTAGCGTATCAGCCGTCAGTATTTCCAACTCAGGCGCTACAAGATTTGCGGCGGCAAAGGCAGCATTGGGCGTGTGTGTTGGGCTGAAGAAGTTGAAGACGCTAGGTGAGCGTAGAAACTGTTGGCTGGGTCTGAAAAAGGCTAAATGTAAACGGCTACCTGCGTAAGTCTGTGGGTTAAAAAATCGTTGATAGTTGACGTGTTTCAGCAAAGGGTCTTTGACTCGTCCGAAGTGTTTTGGCTGTTGGGAGAGCGGTAACCTTGCTTCTCGGTCAAATAACACCGCTTGAATCACCGATGCCAGGTTACCGCGCTCTCCATCTGCATTGCTGTTGAACACCGCGCTCACACGAGCGACGTATTCGGGGGAGGGGTTGCTGGTAATGAAGGATTTAATCAGATGCAAAGAGACAAACGGGGCCAAATTCGGGTGGTAAAACAGGCTGTCCAGAACCGTCTCGAGGCTTTCTTCGGCAGTCGCGCCTGCAGGAATATAGTAGTTACGCAATAGCTTTTTCTGAGTTTTCTGATGGTAGTCATCGTAAGCGGTCATCGGCGCCAGACGGAGCGACCACTCTATCGAGTGGAAGGAGTCTCCGAAGCGGAAGGGTTCGAGGTCCGCAAAATACCAGCCAGTCAATGCTGCCGCGTAATGTTGGACATCTCTTGGCCAGTAGGTCTGTATGATCTCCCCGTCATTATCTATTAATGGTGTACCGTCCTGATTTAAATGTTTAAGGCCAACGGTGAATAGCTGCATCACTTCGCGCGCGAAGTTTTCGTCCGGTCTGATATTTCTCACTGGGTCAGCTTTCTGATTGCCCAGCATTGCGAGGTACATACCCATGGCGGGGTGCAGTGTCACCGACTTGAGCAAATCGCGATAATTGCCGAACGCGTTGGTATGCAGCACATCGACATAGCCTTGAACCAGTTGGTCGTGGTGGCTAAAGTCGAAATTGGCGGATACCACCAGAAGTTGGCTCAAAGCATAGGTCATGCGCTGGCGCAACTGATCTGGGCTTTCGAGTGCGTTGAACATGAAAGCTTCGTGGGGTAGTTCCATGCCATTTGCTTGAGCCGTGCCATCAACATCATTAAATTCTTCAGCGATTTCGGCCCATGCATCTAAGTAGCCGAAGGGTTCCATGGTGATTTGCTCCTCGAACCATGCCTTGGCACCAATGTCCGTTAGGTACGCGACGTCTTCCACGCGCGGACCAAACGTCGCTTGGTACAACAATCGAATGGCGTCTTTTTGATCGGTCAGCTCGGGAGGTGGTGCGGTAGTGGGTGTAAAAGCTGGCAGTGAATCAGGAAGGGGCAGGTCCGGCGTAAAGGTGATCTGGTCCTCGGAAGTTGTGCCAGAGGCGTCGGTAACCGTTAATGTGAGGGTGTAAGGGGCCGCCGTGTCTGCTTCAAAGTAGACGGCGTCTTCACTGGCTTGATTAAGTTCAGTAAAACTCCCACCAGGTACAGCAAGTCTCCAGCTATAGCTTTTTAAACCTGCTTTAACACCACCACCTGCACCACTGTTTTCCGCGCTGAAATCAAGGCGACGTCCCATCGTGAAGGAGCGGTTGTTCGAACTGATTTCTGCCCGTATTGATTGGTCATCAGCGCACTCACCGCCTTGTTGGGCGGGTGCTCGTACACACCCTATTGTTTCGAGTAAATTCTTGAAAGTGCCGGAGGGGAGTTGTGCACCGGCAACAAGCGGTGCCAGTAGAACAAAAAGAAAGATCACGGCAGTTGTAAGGAAGAAGTGTCGCCTTGGGAAATCTAACGGCAGTATCGTAAGCCTCATCATATGGCTTGCTGTTTCCTGTAATCCTTGAATGTCGGAAGCATAGAACTATTTTTTTGTGCCTGCTAGCGCCCGGCTGCAGCTCTAACAAAATTTGTTAATGGGGTTGGTCTCCCACCAATTAGGTCATTAGGCGTCAATGTATGTGCTGAGGGCGCCGGGTCGAGGCGCAGACGCTGTAAATAACGGCGTAAAAAATCGAAAGGATATCTTACCCATAGCTTACCCAATTTCCTGAGACCTCCGTAGAAATTGGGCTTTCTGACACTGGCAGTGTTGAGGTCGTCGGTTCGATCCCGTCTGGCTCCACCATTCAAAGTAAAACCTATCCGGCTCATCCGCGTGTCTGGAGAGAAGTATTTTCTTCAGCCCAATGCGACCGGCCTTCACTAGCTGCTCTAAGTTGTTTTACTGACACTGCAGACTTTAAAGCTTTGTCTAGCTAAGCATGGCTTGATGGGTCACCTATGTTCTGGACTAACGCTCTTATTCCAACGCCATTTCAAATAGGTACACTTTGTCCTCTTTGTAGTGTGCGGGGAGCCCCGTTGTGTCCTCGAGTTCAACGGGCTCCAGCAGTTTGAATCCATGGGATGTGTAGACCCGAATGAGGGCCTCGTTGTAGCCCACGGTATCGAGGCGCAGAAACTGTATGGGGCCGCTGGCGTATCGAGCTTTCGCCCAGTCGACAATCATCCCAACAAACCCTCGTCCTCTAAACTTTGGGTGGTTGGCAATGCGGTGGATGAACACCGACGGCTGATGGCTGCGCTTGCCCCAAATCTTTGGGTCGTCAAAGGTAACCACCCACACGCAGACTATTTGGTTGCCTTCAACCATTTTCCACTGCCGCTTTTCGGCAATCTCCTCTTCTACCAGCCGTCTATCAATCTTTGGCCACTGGGACATCGCTTTCTCCGCTTGAAGGGCGGTTGCTGCGTCGTACAGTGACAAAATGGTAGGAATGTCTTCGGGAAGGCTTTGAACGATTTCCATGCAGGTTCCCTGATTGTTCGCATCGTAATCGACCGGTGTAAGGTCATTAGTCGGTTTGTGCTGTGTAAGTATAGAGAAGCCAGCAGCAATGAGGAAAATAGCAGAGCTAATTTAGCTTATTTGGCACCTATTATGCAGCGCGCTTCACGCTCTAATGTGGGCACGGTTAGGGGGTGTTAAACACTTTGCGGTGTTAGGCGAGGGACTGTGCGAGAATCTGAGCCCTAACGCAGCGACGCGCCTTACAGTGGAGAGAAAAGTCATGAGTTATGAGTGTTTTGA
>Ga0209374_1002759_pt1 | contig 14696 bp, 6 predicted proteins | sample SaaInlLV_DNA_10m_FD_184683 | JGI IMG/M metagenome (GOLD analysis project Ga0209374, IMG submission 184683) | Marine microbial communities from expanding oxygen minimum zones in the Saanich Inlet - SI075_LV_DNA_10m (SPAdes) (version 2) | ecosystem: Environmental > Aquatic > Marine > Unclassified ...
TTTGTTTTTTTTAAGTTTCACGCACGTACTTCTCGAATTCCCCTTAAACATGATGTCCATTGTGGGTATCGGGAAGGAGTCTGTTGCCATTATGAAAGGTGGTTTTTCAAAGGATTGATTCGAAAGGTTTCCGACGAAACCTTTCTTAATTTCAAGCCTTGATATGAATATGCGCCACCCAATTTCTTTATTGGAAAAGGTTTTAACTATTTTAGCAACTTCTTTTCGAATTGGTCGTTAAGGGGGTAAGTGTCAATCTTACAATAAAAACTTGTGTTACTGAATACTGCTATTTATATCTCGCCAAGGTTCAAGAGAAACCTTTTTATGTTCTTGCTATTTTGCGCTGGATTTTTTTATTCAGGCCATAGTCAGTTATTTGAACCTTTTGAAATCCGCTATCAGAACGCACAAAAGGGAGGGATACGTTTTCTTTCAAATGTTGCGTTATCATGTAGTAGTGGTAACTGTTCAAGTCTTCAAGCACAGATGCCTCCAAGTGGTAACGGCGCTAATGATAACCAAAACATGCAATTTGTCGATATTGATAGTGATTTTTCCACATTTATGTCAACGAGTGACAGCTTAGATTTAGACAATTGTAGTGAAGTCCTATGGGCAGGATTGTATTGGAGTGGTGAAATTAGTACTGGAACCCAAGGTTATGCTGAGAGAGATCAAGTGAAAATTAGTGTCAATTCTGAGCCATACCTAGATATAACTGCTGAGGAAACTATTGATATATCTGGTATTAGTCATCCCAGTTATAACTGCTTTAAAGATATAACGAGTATTGTTCAAAATGCTGGTATAAAAGCAAGATTTACCGTTGCAAATGTTCTTGCGCGTTCGAATGCGTCTAATGTATTTGGTGGTTGGTCAATCGTTGTTGTATACAAAAATATTTATGAGTCCATGAGGAATCTCACCGTTTTTGATGGTTATGGAGCTATAGGATTCGGTACAACGCTTGATATACCTATTTCTGGTTTTAATACACCGCTTGCAGGCCCTGTGTCCTTTGAATTAGGAGTGATTGCCCACGAGGGAGATCGAAGTGCAACTGGAGATGGGCTTTCATTCAATGGTGCGGGTTCTTTTGTTTCTATTTCCGATGCTTTACATCCTGTGAACAACTGCTTTAATAGCACGATATCTTACAATGCTGTTGTGACACCTTTTAGAAATCCAGGTTATAATAACAATTTAGGATACGATGCGGCGATTTTTATACCCGACAATTCATCTTTCAACTATATAGGTAATAATAGTAATTCTGCGACCGTTCGAGTTTCAACTTCAGGGGAAAATATTTTGTGCCGTGTCCTAACATCTGCAATAGACATATACGAGCCTGATTTAAGGGCATCGGTTTATATAGATGATTTAAATGGGGGGATTGTAGAGCCTGGAGATGAATTAGAATATACGCTTGTTGGAAAGAATATTGGATCTGATTTATCCTTGAATACCTTTATCGTAGATACATTAGATCCTAGAACACAATATGTGGCGAATTCAATTTCAATTGACTTTGGACCAAATTCTGGTGTGAAAACTGATGTTGCTGGTGACGATCAAGCGGAGTATGATGCAGTTACGAATTCGATTAAGATACGAGTTGGTACGGGGGCAGATGCAATATCAGGTGGGGAAATGATTGCCTCCCCTGAAGGAACGGACAGTACGGTTGTCAAATTTAGAGTCACTGTGGTGGATGATTGTTTGATGTTTCAATGTGATTCAACTTTAGAGCATGTCACTTATATTTTTGGAACGGGTGAAATTTCACAGAATGAATATGGTAATGATGGTGCTTCTGACTTATTAGATGCAAATGGTTGTCCACTAACAGCAAGTAATACCTTATTAATCAATATTTCAGGTTGTCCTCCGCCTAGTGTGGATTATAATGATCCAGTCTGTGAATCGGAAACTTTAAATGTTGATGCCACTTTCTCGGCATTAGCGAATTATTCTTGGACAGGACCGAATGGTTTTACAGATTCAAATGCTTCTTTTACGATTCCAGAAATTGAATTGGCTGACTCTGGCGTTTATAATGTGCAAATTACCTTTGATGGCCTGGATTGTCTTATTGATACTTTTGAAACTGTTATTGTACATCCAAGCCCTGAAATAAATATTACAGCAATTCAAAATGGTTTATGTTTTGGTTCTGATGATGGGTATATTTCGACGGATGTAATCGGGGAGGAGCCAATTATTTATTCATGGTCAAATTCATCTGCTGTTGATAGTGTAGGAGGTCTAGAGCCAGGAGAGTATATATTGAATGTGGAAGATGCTTTCACCTGTTTAAATTCGGATACCTTTAATATAACAGAGCCTGACTTATTGATTTCTTCAGCAACGATTTTAACTGATTTCAATGGTTTTAATGTGAGCTGTTTTGCCGATAGTAATGGTTTAGCGGAGGTGATCTATTCTGGAGGGACGAGTCCTTACGAAGTTTTATGGTCTAATGGAGATACAACGGATGTTGCGGATTCTCTAGCAGTTGGAACCTATAACGTATTGATCACAGACACCAATGCTTGTGAAGTCAACGCCTCGGTTACTTTGGTGCAGCCGACCTTACTTGAGTTGAGTACTGATTCAAGTGCTGTTTCTTGTTTTGGTGGAGATGATGGTTTTATTGACTTGACGGTCATCGGTGGAGTTCCCACATATACTTTTGCCTGGTCGAATACAGAAACTGAGGAAGATTTAGATTCATTGATCAGTGGCGCATACTCCGTTGTGGTAACAGACCTCAATGGATGTTCAGATTCAATTGCAAGTTTCATTACCCAACCTGACGCACCACTAAGTATTACGGAAACACACATCAATGTTGACTGCTTCGGCAATGCTACTGGAAGTATAGATGTTTCAGTTCAAGGTGGAACTGCACCATACAGTTATTTATGGAGCACAACTGCTACTACTGAGGATCTCTCAAATATCACTGTAGGAACGTACACACTTACTGTCACTGATTCCTTGAATTGTACAGAGGTGATTGTGGTAGAAGTCACAGAGCCTATTGCACCGCTAGATGTGACTCTTGCTGTCACAAATGTGTCCTGCTTTGGGGATTCTACAGGAGCAATTGATGCTTCAGTAATTGGAGGAACAGCTCCATATACTTATTTGTGGAACACTTCAGACACAACAGAAGACCTTTCAGGGTTAGCGATAGGAACTTATACGATAACGGTTACCGATACAAACGCATGTACTTTTGAGATATCAGAAACCGTGACACAGCCCTCAGATTCTTTATTTGCAGAATTGCAGGTTACAGATGTAGATTGCTTCGGTGCAGCTACAGGTTCGATTCAGAGCACTGTGAGTGGCGGTACTGCACCGTACTCTTACCTGTGGAATACAGCAGATACAACAGCGAATATTGAAGATGTTATAATCGGAAATTACGATGTCTTAATTACGGATACCTTAGGTTGTACACTGTTTTTGTTAGACTCCATTTTTGAGCCTGAAGAGATTATGTTAACCCATACCCAAGTAGATGTTTTATGTTTTGGTGAGTCAACGGGTTCTATTGACCTAACGGTAGATGGCGGTATCGCGCCTTTCACATATACATGGTCCAATGGAGATTTAACTGAAGATTTAACTGGGATCCCTGCAGGGAATTATGATGTTTTAGTAACAGACAGTAACGGATGTTCGAGCACAAGGGTTATGAGTATTTCAGAACCATTGAGTGCCTTGTTCCTTTCAGAGACACATACCGATGCCTTATGCATTGGAGGTGATCAAGGAACAATAGATCTTACTGTTTCAGGTGGTACGCTTGATTACAGTTACTTATGGAACAACAATGAAGTCACAGATGATATTATTGATCTTGTGCCTGGTATTTATGTCGGTCAAGTAACGGATGGTAATGGCTGTATAGATAGTATTAGTATTGAGATTTTAGATCCAAGTAATACCATGGAACTTTCCATCGTGGAGACAGATGTCTCTTGCTTCGAGGGCAGTGATGGTGCGCTAGATTTAACGGTAACAGGTGGTGCGGCTCCTTATAATTTTGATTGGTCAAATGCTGCTGTGAGTGAGGACCTATCGGGTTTAGAGACAGGAAACTATTTTGTAATTGTCACAGATGACAATACTTGTGAGAGCTTCATCTCAGGATTTGTGGATCAACCAAATGCTGTATTATCAGCCTCAGACATTGTGACAAGTGTGGTGTGTAACAGTGATTCTACTGGAGCAATAGACATCACCACTTCGGGAGGAACACTTCCTTACAGTTTTGATTGGGACAACGGTAGTGTGGAAGAAGACCTTGATTCTTTACCTGCTGGGACGTATACCTTGGTGATTACAGATGACAACTTATGTACAGATACCAATACCTATATCGTCAATGAACCCCTTGCTTTAGTACTAGGTTCTGATCTCACCGATGCCACCTGCTTTGGGGATAATGATGGAGTTATTGATTTGACACCCGCAGGAGGTGTTGCACCATATGTCTATCAATGGTCAAATGACTCTACGGCACAAGATTTAGATTCTTTAATTGCAGGCGATTACACCTTAGTACTTACCGATGATAACCTATGTACAGCAGAAGTGACTTTAACCATTAATGAACCTGCTGCACCGATTTCAGTAACTGCAGATTCTTCAAACATCTCATGTTTTGGTGGCAATGACGGCTTTATTGACATCACAGTTGCTGGGGGTAACGGTAGTTATAGCTATGTATGGAGTAATGCGAGCCTTTCGGAAGACCTTACAGACTTGTTTATTGGTACCTACACTGTAGATATTCAAGATTTCAAAGGATGTACCACAAGTTTAACCATGACACTGACACAGCCTGATGCACCATTGAGTTTAGGTGTGGAGATGACTCCCGTGATTTGTTTCTCTGAAAATAATGGGACGGCAACAGTGACGGCGACAGGTGGAACGGCACCTTATAGTTACTTATGGTCGAATGCTGAAGATTCTTTATTCATTGATAGTCTCGTTGCAGGAGACTATTCTGTTGTAGTGACGGACTCATTATTATGTACAGATTCTATTACAATAACGGTAACTGAGCCACCAGTACTGACTGCTGTGGCAGATTCGATAGATGTACTTTGTTTTGGAGATAGCACAGGAACAGTATCTGTTGTTGCACAAGGAGGTGTTGGAGATTATACTTACTTGTGGGATACAGGAACTGCAGATACAACTACAGTTGTAGATTCTTTACCTGCAGGCACCTACACCATAACAGTTACAGACACCAATAGCTGTGTATTCATTACAAGTACTACCATCAATCAACCCTTAGCACCTTTATCAGGCGTATTGGATGTAACGGATAACGTTTGCTTTGGAGAAGCACTCGGAAGTATCGATGCCATAATCAGTGGAGGGACGGTTCCTTATGCCTACCAGTGGTCGAATGATTCAACGACAGCATATATTGATAGTCTTGCAGTAGGAGCTTATAGCTTGACGGTTACAGATTCTAGCGCTTGTTTATTTACAATAGATACAGTCATCGTATCGCCAACACTTCTAGTGGTTCAGGATACGGTATCTAATGTGAACTGCTTTGCTGGTAGCGATGGATGGATTGACCTTACAGTAAGTGAAGCCACAGCACCTTACCAATACTTATGGAATAACGCAGATACGCTTCAGGATATCGATAGCTTAACGGCAGGAACCTATGAGGTTGTCATTACCGATAGTAATAATTGTGTGACGCTTTACCCTGTAACGGTAACTGAGCCATTAGCGCCTTTAGCGTTGAGTATGGATTCTATTAATGTATTCTGTTTTGGTGATACCACAGGGTCTATTGACCTTAGTGTCACAGGTGGTACACCAGGTTATAGTTACCTATGGAGTATTGGAGATACCTTACAAGATGTTGACTCTCTAGTTACAGGAACCTATCAAGTGGTTGTAACAGATACCAATCAATGTGTGGACTCCTTGAGTGTATTTATTGATCAACCTTTCGCTCCGATTGCATTGAGTGCTACACAGGTAGATATCCTTTGCTTTGGAGATGCTACAGGTGAAGTGGATTTAACGGTGAGTGGAGGAACGCCTGCTTCTACAGGGTATGTCTTTGATTGGAACACGGGTGCTTTTGCCACAGAGGATTTAGTGGATATTCCTTTCGGTCCTTATGCGGTATTAGTGACAGACTCTTTGCTGTGCTCAGATACCCTTTCTGTTACACTCACACAACCTGATGCACCTATTGATATTGATTTTACCATTCTGAATGTTTCTTGTTTTGGAGATTCTACAGGAGATGTGTTGGCAGCCATTAGTGGTGGAACAGTACCTTATACATGGACTTGGGATGCACCTATTGTAGATACTACATTATTTATAGATTCTTTGCCTATCGGAGATTATGTGCTGAACGTTATTGATTCAAACAACTGTGTGTATCAAGAAACAGCCACAGTAACTCAGCCAGATGCCCCACTTACGGTGACTTATGATGAAGTACTGCCTTCATGCTTTGAATATAGCGATGGAATCTTAACCTTGATTCCTGCCGGAGGAACAGCGCCATATAGCTACTTGTGGAATACCGGAGATACGACCATTAGTATTGACTCATTGGCTACAGGAGACTTTAGCGCACAAATCGTGGACACCCTAGGCTGTTTTACCTCGATTGATATCTTCTTAGCGGAGCCATCAGAACTGCAAATTTCTTTGGATGTCGATACCCTTTCAGGATGTAGTCCTTTTGTGGTACAGTTTACCAATACCTCTAATGCTACGGCGAACTGTGAATGGGATTTTGGAAACGGAAATACATATACAGGATGTGAGAATGTATTCAATGTTTACGAAGAAGGTGGAATATACGACGTATCACTAACAGCATACGACGATAACGGATGCTTTAATGATGTGACCTACAATGATTTTATTACGGTATATCAAACGCCTTCGGCTCAAATGAACATTGATCCAGTTTACCTCTACCCAGATTTACCTACCACCTATATCTCAAACGAATCTATAGGCGGAGACACGTATGTTTGGAATATGGGAGACACGCCACTTGATTTCATGGGCTTTGAACCAGGTGCTTACACCTACAGTCCAAATGTTGCGGATACATTCTATGTTAGTTTATTGGCTATTACAGATGAAGGATGTATAGACTCAACGCAAGGATTTGTCGCTTTCTTCAATGATCCCTTCCTTTACGCTCCGAACTCATTTACCCCAGACGGAAATATTGTTAACGACAATTGGTTCCCGGTATTCTCAAGTCCAGAGTATGTGAAGCGCTATAATTTAGACATCTACAACCGTTGGGGAGAGCGAATGTTTGAAACTACAGACCTCAATCAAGGTTGGGACGGAACCTATCAAGGAAACCCAGTTCAAGACGGTACCTACACCTGGAAAATCAACTTCAGATGGTACGATCAAAGAGCATTTGAACTCACGGGGCATATAACACTCATTAAGTAGGACACACCGCTATCACCTAATTTTTAAAGAGCTTCACAATGGAAAAATAAAGAGGTATGCTACGCTTCATGTGCTAAACGTTAGCAAAATAAAAAGAATAGTGATCCTATAAGATAAATATATGAAAAGAAAAATCATGCTTTTTGGAGCTTCAGGTAGTACGGGAGTTCAAATTTGTAAGGAACTAGAATCTAGAAGTATGAATTACTTCGCTTTCGTCCGTAAGGATTCAGTGTCCAGGCTGAAATTATTTAGTCCAAGTATCACTACTGGAGACGTTCTTGTAATAGCTGATGTAGAAAAGGTAATAAATGAGAATGATTTCACTGATATAATCGTAGCTATAGGTAGTGGGGATTTTAGAGGAGGTGAAATAAGGAGTAATGGTACAAAGAATATTGTTAGCGCTCTTAATTCCAATGGAAAACAGGCTAGATTGCACGTGGTGAGTGCAAATGGGGTTGGTGATAGTTGGAATAATTTAAAATGGTACGAAAAATTAATTTGCAAACTGTTTATACGCAAAGCAATGAAGGACCATGAGCTTCAAGAAGAATGTGTAGCAGCTAATCCTGGTGGTTTTCATATTATTCGCCCTGTAGGACTTACCAATGAATTGGGTTCAGGGAAAATCACTATTAAAAAATCTGGCGCCTTGCCGAATAGCAAAGTGAGTCGAGCAAATGTCGCGAAGTATCTTGTAGATTCTTTGTCCGATAATACCATGGGTAGGCACTCAATTTGCGATGCCTAATTTCAATCTAAAGCGGAGTGTTTATATTTCGTGAGGCTTCATAAATACTCGAAGTATTCTTGTGAATTGTCTTTCTTAATTTTTTCATTTGATGTATCTTGTGAACTTCTAAAAATAGCTTCGAATGAAAGATCAAAGGGTACTCAGGTTTTTAAAAGACGTTTTGGTACACATGCCACCAGATTGGTTGCATCTAACTACGCATCGTTTGGATATTTATGACGAGGCACATGCTAAAAGTCAATTTCTCGATCTATTTTCTGAATTGTATGCTCAGGAATCGTCACTTGAAGATTCTTTACAAAAATTACCGACAGCATTTGATTATATTCGTTTGGGACATCCATTATCTTGTGTTTTGGAATGGGCAATTGCAAAACAATACAATTTAAGTGCTGACCATGTAATTGCTTTCTCATCACAAACTATTCCCTTGATGGCAATTCTGAGAAAGAATGCTCTCAAAGGAAGAACTACTCAAATTATTTATGAAGGGGAGTGGCCCGCCGCCCTTAATTTAGATATTTTAGCCTCAGTTTATACCTATAAATTTGAGGTCAGAAAGATAGCACCCGAAGCAGATATTCCCGAATTTGACGGTAGTACAATTGTATTCTCTGATAAAGAGAATCTGGATGTATTTGATACAAGACCTCAAGTTGACTTTGCTATAAATTATCAATCTGGACTTGGTAGTATTCTTCTTGTCAATGGTGTGCATAATGCGGATTATATTTCGGAAATACAGCACGTTCGTAGAAGGGAAACCATTGCAATGACGCCTGCAAACACTCTGTCTGTCCTAGAATATGTGCTCGGAAAAAGGACTACGATTCCATCGCGGAATGAAGCGGATAAGTTACAGGTCTTGTCAGCAATCAAAGAAATAACAAATACTGAGATTTCTCCGATTGTAGCATCAAGCGGTTTATCAATCCAATACGCTATAATGATGGGACTTATTGATGATGCGCTTGAGAGGTATGAAGGTAAACCAATAAAAATAATTGTCCCGCCGAATTGTTATGGTGGAACAAATGATCAAGCGCGACGGGTTGCAGAGGTTGTTGATAATGTTGAAGTTTTGGACTTGCCTGTAGACGGTGGAAGTGATATGGTTCAGAGTATTGATACAGTGCTTAACGAAATTTCGGAGATTGATGCAGTGCCATTTATAATTGCTGAAATACCGACGAATCCCAGGGTCGAGGTTCCTGATTTGTTAAAGCTTCAGGACGCACTTTCGAAAAAAAGATTAACGCGCCAAGGTTCTGAAGCAATTGATCCCATTTTTATTTTAGATCAAACTTTTTGTCCCAATATTCACTTTTTGGGAGTAGGGGACGTATTATCTTCAGTTAGAGCAATTTCATACGCTAGCGGTTCAAAGTTTCCAAGTGGTGGCAAGTGTACCGCAGGTTATTGTGTTTCAAATAGCGGCGCGAGCGCGCTAATGTCGAAGATTCAAGTACATTTATCCCTCTGTGACAACGAAGCTACTTCGGCTCAATATGCGATTCTTGCCAAGCAATTGCCTTCTATGAATCAAAGAATCCAAGATGCCTATAAAAACACACTTGAATTTGTAAGGTATATTGAAAATGTATTGCCTGAAGCTAAAATTAATTTTGTCTCTGATGCCTTAGCCAAAGATGGTTTTACGCCTTCTGTTTTTTCTTTAGATCTTCCAACAAAAGGAGCGAATGAATCGGAAAGAGAGGCTTATAAACGTGCTTTGAATCATAAGCTAATCGGTAGAATGATTCAAAATATCCCGAATGAAAGTAAATATTGTGTCAGTTATGGTCAGCTCAAAGGATGTTATTGGACCATACCAGCTACATCTACACAAGGAACAACTAAAGAGGGGGATAAAGATTACATTGCTCGTGTTTCGCTTTCTCCTCAAATGGATTTAGAGGCGCATAAAAAAGTATTTTTAGATTTTGTGAATGATTTAATTTAATAAGTGCTTCATGTCGTTTAAGCTTTTTTATTATATCAAACGCTTTACTTACAATGGGCTTCCTGATTTCTTTTTCGCAAGAAATGTCAAGCGTCTAAAGGAATATGAGCGTAATTGTGATGCCGAAGAGTTAGCATCGAGACTTGCTTATTACGTGAAGACAGTCGCGCCCTTTGAATTACCTCATACTGCACAGAAAATTGGAGAATTTAAAAGAACAAAGGGAACAGACTATTATCTTGATTTAAAGGATTTCTTGAACCATTTCCCAAAGGATTTTATTTTTCTCTATCATTTTGGTGATGACACGAGCATAAAAGCATTACCAACGCTCATTAAGGCACGTTCGCTCGGGGTAAGTAATGAAAATTCAATTTTATTTAAACTCAATAAAAAGCGTCATTTTCATTGGGTAAACGATTTGAAATCCTTTGGTGAAAAGCAAGATAAACTTGTCTGGAGAGGGGGCGCCTATAAGAAGTTAAGAAGAGGGTTTGTTGAAAGATTTTACAATCATCCTCAATGTGATGTTGGGCAAACGAACAGTCCAGAGGAGCAAGTACCATGGCAGAAACCTTTTATGTCGATTGAGAATCAATTGGATTACAAGTTTATATTTTGTCCTGAAGGCAATGATGTTGCAACCAATTTAAAATGGGCGATGTCATCAAATTCACTTTGTTTTATGTTAAAGCCGACCTGTGAGACATGGTTTATGGAAGGGCTTTTGGAGCCTGGCGTTCATTATGTTGAGATTGCAAATGATTATAAAGATTTGGAGGAGAAAATCGCTTACTACACCACGCATGTATTAGAGGCAGAGCATATTATAGATAATGCACACAGGCACGTTTCTAGATTTCTTGATAAGAATTTGGAAGACTTGCTTTGTTTAAAGGTCTTAGAGCTGTATTTCGAAAGAAGCGGCCAATTCTTGGTTAAGCATTAATGCGGTGTTCAACTTTTCCCATTACCCATTCTAGTTGTTGATTTTTGGAAAGTGAACTATTGTCGAGAACAATAGCATCATCCACCTGTATCAAAGGGCTTTCGGCTCGTGTAGAGTCCACGTGGTCTCTTTTTGTAAGGTTTTCTCTAACTTCTTCCATAGTTTGAGGTATTCCTTTTTCTTTGAGTTCGTCGAATCTTCTTTGTGCTCGTATGGATGGACTAGCTGTAACGAAAATCTTAAGTTCAGCATCTGGAAAAACAACAGAGCCGATATCTCTACCATCCATTACAATGCCGCCATTACAACCCATTTCTTGTTGCTGTTTTACCAACTGAACACGTACCGCTTTTATTGTGGCAACTTTTGATACTACTTCAGCTACGTGTGATTGTCTAATTTCATCATCTATATTTTCATTCTTCAGAAATAGACAATTTTTACCTTCAATCAGTTTAAAATTGAGACTGAGATCATTTATAGAACGATGAATGCTGTCTTCATCAATATGTGCCTTTGATACAAATCCTAACCGATAAAAAAAGAGGGCAGCTCCCCGATACATTGCTCCTGAATCAATAAAAGAATATCCAAGCTTTGACGCTAATGCCTTGGCCAGCGTACTTTTGCCACAGGCAGAAAAACCATCAATAGCAATAGTTATTTTTTGATTCATAGCTTAAAATTAATCAATGCTCACAATAAATCAAGAGGAAAATACTTTTCTTAGAAATCGACCTGTTTCGTTGTTTTTCTTTCTTATCAATTGTTCAGGTGTGCCTTCAAAAAGAATGTGTCCACCATTTTCACCACCTTCAGGACCGAGATCTATAATGTGATCTGCGCATTTCAGAACCTCTGTATTGTGTTCGATAACGAGTATGCTGTGACCTTGCAGAATAAGTGCGTTAAATGCAATGATGAGTTTGTCTATGTCATGAAAATGAAGACCTGTAGTTGGTTCGTCAAAAATAAATAAGGTCGCGCCAAGTTTATTTCCTTTCGCAAGAAATGAGGCGAGTTTAATACGCTGTGCTTCGCCACCACTCAATGTACTTGAAGGTTGACCAAGCTTCAGGTAGCCAAGTCCTACATCTACAAGTGGCCTGATTTTCTTTAAGATTTTTGATTCTAAACGCTCTTCTTGTGCACCGAAAAAGATAAGGGCGTCGTCAAGGCTCATTTCTAAAATGTCATGAATGGTTTTGTCCTTGTAAAGAATATCCAATGTTTCAGTCTTGTACCGCTTGCCTTTACATGTTTCACACTCAAGATGAACGTCTGCCATGAATTGCATACCTACGGTTATAGTTCCTTCTCCCTCACACGCCTCGCATCGTCCTCCTTGAACATTAAATGAAAAGAAACCGGGTTTATAACCTCTCGTTTTCGCAAGCTTTTGTCTTGAGAATAGTTCTCTTATTTCATCAAATGCCTTTACGTAAGTCACCGGATTGCTACGCGAGGACTTTCCAATTGGATTTTGGTCTATAAATTCAACGTTCTGAATGGTATCGAGGTCTCCGCTTATTTTTGAGTAAATCCCTTGTGTATCATTACTAATACCCTTTGCTTTGCGTAAAGCAGGGTAGAGGATGTCTCCGATGAGCGATGATTTACCGGATCCAGAAACACCTGTAACGCACGTAAGGCAGTTTAGAGGAATATCTACGGTTATATTTTTTAAATTGAACTGTTGGGCGCCTTCAATTGTGATTTTCCTTTTAGGTTTTCTTCTTTTCTCGGGAATAGCAATACTTTCTTTACCTGTTAGGTAGGCGGCAGTCAGGCTATTCTTTGATTTATTCAGTTGCTTAAAGGTACCATTAAAGATAACCTCTCCTCCAAAAACGCCGGCATTTGGTCCAATATCAATAATTCTATCAGCTGCTCGCATTATTTCCTCTTCATGTTCAACGATCACAACCGTATTGCCAACTTCCTGGAGGCTTTTAAGAACGTGTATAAGGTTTTCTGTATCCTTTGGGTGTAAACCTATAGAAGGTTCATCTAGGATGTAAATTGAGCCCACTAGTGCGCTTCCTAATGAGGTTGCCAAATGGATTCTTTGCGATTCTCCACCAGATAAGGTGTTAGATTGTCTGTTTAGTGTTAAATATCCGAGACCTACTTCACATAGGTAGGTTAATCGATTTGTGATTTCGGGTAATATACGCTTGGTAATACTACTGTCATTAAAATCATCTTCAATCTGCCGGAAGAATTCAAGACATTTTGTAACGGGCATTAAGACGAGATCCTGAATGGATTTATCGTTTATTTTTACATAGCTTGCATCGCCTCGTAAACGTGTGCCGTTGCATTCGTGGCAAGTTGTTCTTCCTCTGTATCTTGAAAGCAGAACACGATATTGTATTTTGTATGTTTTTCGTTCTACCTCTTTAAAAAATTGATGTAATCCCTTGAAATGCTTATTCCCATTCCATAGGAGTTTGTATTCTTCTGGAGATAAATCTTGAATAGGCCGGTGTATTGGGAAATTGAATTCATTTGCAGCGTATATAAGTTTACTGAGGTGTTTCCCCATAACATCTCCTCTCCAAGGCGCTATCGCACCATCATAAACACTTAATGAACTATCAGGAATAACGAGTTTTTCATCTATGCCTAGGACCATTCCAAATCCTTCACACGTGGTGCAGGCTCCGAATGGGTTATTAAAAGCGAAAAAGTGGAGGCTCGGTTCCTGAAATGCAACACCACTAGATTCAAACCGTTTTGAAAATGTTTTCAAATGATGTGAGATAGGATCAACCAACAGGCAAAATCCATCCCCTTCATCAAATGCCATGTCAATAGAATCTGCAAAACGACCAAGATTGCTTTCTTCACTAAAGTCACAAACAATCCTGTCGACAACCAGGTAGGGCACGTCATTTTTCTTAAAAACATAGGAGTTAATATTGTTAAACTCTTTATTTACATAAATTCTTTTAAAACCTTGTTTTACAAGTGATTCAATATTATATTTTTCTGTATTTTGAAGCGGGGAAAGTATAGCTATTTTTTGTTTTTTATCTAGCGTTTTTAGGTAATCAATCACATCACTTGTGGTCTGTTTGATTACAGGTTCATTGGTTTTGGGATCGAAGGTAGTTCCTGTTCTCGCAAATAATAATTTCAGATAATCATAAATTTCCGTTGTCGTTCCAATGGTCGAACGTGGGTTGTTTGAGGTTACTTTTTGTTGGATTGCAATTGAAGGTGCTATTCCTTTCATAGAATCCATATCAGGCTTGTCAAGTTTCCCAAGAAATTGTCGAGCGTAGGACGACATACTCTCTATAAATCTACGCTGACCTTCAGCAAAGAGCGTATCGAAGGCTAATGATGTTTTACCTGATCCCGAAACACCGGTAATTACCGTGAAAGATCCATGCGGTATTTCAACATCAATGTTTTTGAGGTTGTGAACCCGAGCCCCCTTAATTACAATGGAATCCTTCATAGTACAAAAATAACAGATGGAGCGCAAAGGGGTTCATTTGTTGAAAGATTATTATCCG
>Ga0209374_1002768_pt1 | contig 14674 bp, 17 predicted proteins | sample SaaInlLV_DNA_10m_FD_184683 | JGI IMG/M metagenome (GOLD analysis project Ga0209374, IMG submission 184683) | Marine microbial communities from expanding oxygen minimum zones in the Saanich Inlet - SI075_LV_DNA_10m (SPAdes) (version 2) | ecosystem: Environmental > Aquatic > Marine > Unclassified ...
ATGGCGATGTGACTAAGCTAGACCCTTCCATCATCTCTCAACTTCAGTCGCTAACCTTTCAGGGATTCGATGATCTGGGTCAGAACTTCTTAGACTCTATATCTAAAGAGATATACGAAAGCACCCTGACAGGAACATCGTTTGCTGCGAGTGTAGCAACTATCAAACAGTCTGTCGATTCTAGTTTGGGAAGGTACGCAAAGCAGGCATTGCACGATGGTCTTATGCAATTTGATGCGGCAGTCAATACCAGAATAGCCCTTGATGCTGGTGCGACTGAGTTTAAATATTATGGCCCTGATGATGAGGTCACTAGGGACTTCTGCGAAAAGCACGTAGGCAAGACATATACAAAAGAAGAGATCGAGGAAATATGGTCTGGCAGTTGGGCAGGCAAGATAAGCGGTGATCCTTTTGTAGTACGGGGCGGCTATAACTGCCGCCATAGATTCAGAGGCGTTTTTTAACGAGGTGACATATGCCACAAGGTAAAGGTACATACGGTAGCAAAGTAGGACGACCTAAGAAAAAGAAGAAAAAAACCAAAACGTAAATTTATGCTAGACTAACGATTCACCAATACTCTTTAAGAGGCACGTTACATGAGCGATGAAATCATGGAAAACCAAGCAGAGACTGAAACTGCGGCAGTAGAAACTCAGGAAAGCAAGACCTTTACTCAGGAAGAACTAGACCGCATTGTGGCGGATCGTGTTGCTAGAGAGCAGCGCAAGTTCGATAAAAGACTGTCAGGCGTAGACCTTGATGAAGCTAAAGACCTGCTGGCAAAGAAAGAAGCCGCAGAGCTAGAGCGACAGAAAGAGCGCGGGGAGTTCGATAAAGTCCTGAAGCAAACGGTCGAGAAGAAAGACATGGAGATACAGAGTTATAAAAGCAAGCTGCAACAGACGCTAGTAGATGGAGCGATTCTGGGTGCCGCTGGTAACAATAACGCTGTTAATCCGACTCAAGTAAGTCAGTTACTAAAAGACCAGACTAGGCTGTCAGATGACGGTACAGTTGAGGTGCTAGACGCTAACGGCTTGCCGCGATACAATGACAGCGGTGATCTGTTATCAGTCAACGAGATGGTAGCGGAGTTCTTGACAGTAAACCCACACATGGTCAAAGCCTCTCAAGGTGGCACTGGCTCGATGGGTAACGCTGGTGGCTCGACACAGAAGCCTCAATCTGTGGCAGATATGGTTGCTAACTGGAGCGATGGCGGCAAAGAAGCATTTGCTGCTATGAAACGAAAGTAACCACCAAACCACAACTTAATTTTATTTAGAGGCATTATCATGGCTGCAACAACTTCAACAACTCTCGACGACCTGTTCGTCAATATCGTCGCTCAGGCTCGTTTCACTGCCGAAGAGCAATCACTAATGATGGGTCTAGTGACCAACTACAACATCCAAGCTCAGGCTGGTAAGACCATTCAGGTTCCTAAGTACCCAGCAATCGCTGCTGCCAACTTGACCGAAGGCACTGACATGACCAGCACTACTGTATCTACTAGCTCAGTTTCTGTAACTGTTGGCGAAGTAGGCGCACAGGTTCTGCTGACTGACATGGCTACCTACGGTGACGGCAACCCTGCTGTTGAGCTGGGTACTGTTCTTGGTAACGCTATTGCAACTAAGATTGATACCGACCTGATTGCCCTGTTTGACGGCTTCTCTGGTTCTATCGGTACTGCTGGTGCTGAGATTACTGTAGCTGATCTGTTCAAGGCTGCTGCTACTCTGCGTGCCAACAAGGTAACTGGCGTGATCAACGCTGTTGTACACCCTTATCAGGCTTACCAGCTGAAAGCTAACCTGACCAACACCTTTGCTAACCCCAATGGTGGCGACTTGCAGAACGAAGCAATGCGCAACGGTTATGTTGGTACTATCGCTGGCATCAACGTATACGAGTCATCTAACGTAGCTATCGACGGTAATGACGACGCTAAAGGCGCTGTATTTGCTCCTGAAGCTCTGATGATCGCTATGAAGCGTGACTTCAACATTGCGCCTCAGCGTGATGAGTCTCTACGTGCCTTCGAGCTTAACGCCACTGCTGTATATGGTGTTGCCGAGCTTGACGATGCATTCGGTGTTGAGATTCTGTCTGACGCTGCACTGTAAGACTGACTGCCCCTTCTTCGGAGGGGGCTTTCTTACGAGGTTTATATGGCTATAACTTATCGCGGTGAAAGGTTCGAGGGCTACAACAAGCCCAAGCGCACCCCCAAGCATGACAGCAAGAGCCACGCTGTACTTGCTAAAGAAGGCGACAAGATAAAGCTAATTAGGTTCGGTCAGAAGGGTGCAGACAACAAGCCTCCCCGCCAGAACGAATCAGAAGCAGACAAAGCTAAACGCAGATCGTTTAAAGCTCGGTTTGCTAAAGACATAGCAAGAGGCCGCAAAGATAAAACAGCTTCAGCGGCATACTGGGCAGATAAGGTGAAGTGGTAATGGCTTACTCAAGCGACGCAGATTTATTAAAACTGATTCCCGATATTCTCGATCTAGGTATCGAGTCTTTTGTATTGGAACACCCGAAAGCGCAGGCAGATATTCAGCGTGAACTACGGATTAAGTGGTGGCCAAGAAAGAACATAGCGGGTGAGATGGACAATACTAAGCTCACAGCAACACAGTTTACAATGGCTAGTGCTTACCTAGTCCTATGGCGTTATGCTCTACCCCAGTTGACTAACTGGACAGAGGGCGACCGATTCGGAAACATGATCGACTTCTACAAGGCGCGATACGGTGAAGAGCTAGAATCTGTATTAGCTGATGGCGTTGACTATGATGAAGATGGTGACGGCACAGTTGACTACGATGAGAAGCAACCTGTCGGGCAGCGGTTAGATAGATAATGGATGTAAAGATTGATACCAATGCCAAGGCTGTTGCAAAGCGTATTGGCAAAAAGGGCAAAGAGCTATCAGCTAGTGTCAAAAGGGCGCTATCGGTTACTGCTCAGGTTGGTATTAATATTATTGAAGCCCGTACCAGTAAAGGTGTTGGCTTTAATGGCGGCAAGTTTAAGAAGTACACGCCAATCTATGCAGCATTTAGGGCTAGTAGAGGCAGAAGCACTAATCCAGACCTACAGTTTACAGGTCAGATGTTAAGCTCAATGACCTCAAGGGCAAGCAGTAGGCAGGCTGAGATATTCTTTACTAGAGCTACCGAGGCAAAGAAGGCGGCAATGAATAATAAGACTAGGCCGTTTTTTGGGTTTAGCGGCAGAGAAGAAAAGCAACTAGGCGAAGTATTCTTTAGGGCGTTGAAATGAGTGTAAGAGAGAACATTGCGAACAACTTAGTGGCTACTTTACAGGCGGTTAAAACGCCAGTAGATATTAAGTATGTAACGAGAGAGCCGTTTGATTTTACTAAGTTATCAAGCGCACAGTTTCCTGCTATCCTTGTTCGAAGTGCAGATGAGGATAGAGAAGATAGCAGCATCGGTGGGTCAATCACTCAGCGCATGGCGACTATCAACTACGAATTTATTTGCTACGTTAAAGGGTCTGTTATTGATACAGCCCGCAACAACATTATCGAAGCAATAGAAGAAGGTCTTGACGTTGATCGTTTGCGTGGTGGTTATGCGCTAGATACGCAGATCACTAGAGTCGAGATCGACGAAGGTTCTATTGATCCCGTTGGTGGGGTCATTATGACAATCCGCGTTCTGTATCAGTACACTCGCGGCACAACTTAACTTTAATTAGAGGTAATTATCATGGCGACTAAAACAGGCGCATCTGGTGTAGTAAAAATCGCGGCATCTGGCGGCTCTGTGGCCGTTGTGGGTGAGGTTCGTTCTTTCACGTTTGATGGTTCAGCAGATACCATTGAAGATTCAGTAATGGGCGATACCGCACGATCTTACAAAGAAGGTCTAAAAACCAATACAGTAACTATCGAGTGCTACTGGGACGAAGCTGATGCACAGCAATTGATCCTAGACGAACGCGCTGCGGTAGATTTTGAAATCTATCCAACGGGTACTGGCACTGGCGAATCTTATTTCTCTGGTGGCGGCATCGTAACTTCACGCTCTATTACAGGTTCTTTTGACGGAATGGTAGAAGCCAGCTTCTCCATCCAGTGCAGCGGAGCAGTAACTGAAGCAACAGCATAAGGGGATTAAACCATGGGATTAGCTAAAGAGTTACGCAGTAGAAGGAAGGTTGAGGCGCGAGAAGTATCAGTGCCTGAATGGGGTGACGAATCTGGAGCATTTAAGCTGTATTGCAGGGCTATAACTTGCTATGACTTAGATCAACTACAGAAGAAGCACCCTAACTTCCTGAACAACACCACGGTTGGCGCGATGGTGGATTTGATCGTTATGAAAGCAGAGGACGAGGGCGGTAGTAAGCTCTTTACATCTGCCGAAGATCGCATTGATTTGATGGGTGAAGAAACTAATGTAATTAGTGAGATTGCTAATCAGATGTTTGCACAGATCGAATCTGTAGAGGCAGCCGAGGGAAACTGAGAAGCGATCAATCAAGGATGAATCTTTTGTCTTTGGCTGATCGCCTTCACATGAGCATAGAAGAAGCAGAGCAAATGCCTGTCAGTCACTTTAACGAGTGGCTGGCTTACTTCCAGATAATGAGTGAAAGCAATGGCTGAAAATGTAAACATTACGATACGGGCATTCGATAAAACCAAGAAAGGTTTTGGCTCTGCAACTAAAGGCTTAAAGGCTGTAGCTGGCTCTGTGTTTAGCCTAAGAACTGCACTTATTGGCGTTGCTGGTGCGGCTGGATTTGGATTATTGGTCAGATCATCTCTAAACGCTACCGACTCACTAGCAAAGACTGCTGCGAAAATAGGCACAACCACTGAGGCTCTGGGCGCATTAAGATATGCGGCTGACCTTACTGGCGTGGCTACGCAGACGATGGATATGGCCCTGCAAAGGTTTACCCGTAGAACTGCGGAAGCGGCTAAAGGTACGGGCGAGGCTAAGGGAGCTATTAAAGAGCTAGGCTTAAATGCCAAAGAGCTTGTAAGGCTTCCATTAGATCAACGCATGATTGTTCTCGCTGATGCTTTTGAAGGCGTAAACAACGAGTCAGACAGGCTCCGATTAGCTTTTAAGCTGTTTGACTCCGAAGGTGCAGCCCTTGTCAATACTCTATCTCAAGGCAGTGATGCCTTAAAAGAAATGCTGGGTGAGGCTAAGTTGCTCGGTCTAACTATGTCCAGCACTGCTGCTAAAGGGGTGGAAGATGCGGTTGATTCACTAACTAAGCTGAGAAGCCTAGCGAAAGGCGTTAAAGATCAATTTGTTGCTGCGCTTGCGCCTGCTATCCAAGCAGTTACTGAAAAAATCACTAAGTTTTTCCAAGAAATAGCTAAAGATGAAGGCGGTGTAGAGAAGTGGGCGCAATCTTTGGCTCGCGGATTCTTGCAGTCTATTGCTAACATCATATCTGCTTTAGATATGGGCTTGGAGGCAATATCTGGTTTTGTTAACAAAGCTAACAATATATTCGATTCATTTGAGATCAAATCCCAAGAAAACAAAATAGTAAGATTTAAAAAACAAATAGCGGAGCTTGCTGGTGAAATATCTGCACTTGAAGCTGGAGGAATGCCGAGCATTGCTGATGTTTTGTTAGGCGAGGGTCTAGACGACAAGAAAGACAAAATAGAAGAATTAATGTATCAAGTCATTTTAGCTGACGAAAAGCTAAAAGAGATGCAAGAGCCTTTGGTCAAAAATGGGCTTGGCGAGTTTTTTGATGACACAATAAAGCAAATACTAGATCTGCGTGATGCGATTGGCGGTCAAGACGGCAAAGGCAATATATTTGGGCCTACTGAAGAGGGTCTCAGTAACGTACAGCAGGCATTTAAAGATTGGAGAACTACAGTAAAAGACACTGACGAGATAGTTCAGTCATTTACTACAAACGCTTTAAACGGCCTTACAGACGCTTTAACGGCAGGCATTACAGGTGCAGCTAACTTTGCAGATGCAATTAAGTCTATGGCTAAAAGCGTTGTAGATAGCTTAATTAAGATGCTGATTCAAAAATACATTGTCGATGCTGCCTTTGGCTTTATCACAGGCAAGATTGATGGTGGCGGTGGAAACCTTTCTGCTGGCGGTGGTGTGAAAAGTTTGACCGTTTCAGGCGGAAGAGGTGCTTTAGCTATTGGTGGCCCAGTGCAGGCAGGTTCACCCTATATGGTTGGTGAGCGTGGCCCAGAAATGTTTGTTCCTAATCAGTCAGGCTCAATCATTCCCAACAATCAAGTAGGCGGTGGATCAGGCGTTGTAGTTAACCAAACCATAAACGTCACCACAGGCATACAAAGCACTGTTAGAGCTGAGATAGCCAGCCTAATGCCACAGATAGCCCAAGCCGCTAAAGGCGCTGTAGCCGATGCTAGGGTGCGTGGCGGTAACTTCTCAAGAGCAATGGTCGGAGCATAACGAATGCCTTTATCTTTTCCGAATGTCGGCATACAGAATATGTCAATGCGCCTAAAGCGTGTTGTGGCTGTTGCTGAATCTCCCTTTACTTTAGATACTCAGGTCTATACCCATCAGGGCGCACGATGGGAGGCTGAAGTAACTTTGCCGCCTTTGACCTATGCAGAGGCGCGATCAGTAGAGGCATTTATTGTTGGGCTAAAAGGCCGTGAAGGTACGTTTACTTTCGGCAACCCATTGCATACAGACACAGCGATAGTATTGACTAGCGGATCAACTGCGATTAGATCAGAGACCCTGACAACATCAGCAGGCAGTACAGCGGTATCAGCAGGCACCTACTTTCAGCTAGGCAGTTATCTTTACCTAGTAACGGCTGACAAGTCATCAGGTGCAGGGACGTTAGAGTTTCAGCCGCCCCTTAGAGAAACAATAGCTACTGGTCAGGCATTAGACTTTACCCAACCCAAGAGCCTTTGGCGTATGGCATCAAATGATGTGTCTTGGTCAACTAATGAGGCCAGCTTGCAGGGCTTTAGCTTTGCTATGGTTGAGGCGCTATGAGCAGGTCACTATCTAGCGGAATGCAGGCAGTATCGACTGCTGATGTTGTTCGCCCTATCTTCCTTGTCCGCATGGTATTTGACTCAGGCGAAACGCCTAACGAGTTAAACCTGTGGTCTGGTGTTGGCAATCTTTCTTATGGTGGTGAGACTTATACTGGTGTTGGCGATCTGCTTAACATTAGCGCAGTTACTGAAACCTCAGACATGCAAGCCAGTGGGATTAATGTAACGCTAACGGGTGTCAAGTCGTCTTTGGTTGTGATAGCTAAAGATCACGAATATCAAGGCAGGGCCATAACTGTAATGCTTGGCGCGTTTGATGCTTCTGGCGATCTAGTAGCTGACCCGACTGTGATATTTGCTGGCTTTATGGATACTATGACTATCGCTGAGTCAGGCGATACCTCTACTATATCTATTGCTTGCGAGAATAAGTTAATTGCATTTGAGAGAGCAAAGGTAAGACGCTACACCGCAGAAGATCAAAAGATTGATCACCCTACAGATAAAGGTTTTGAGTTTGTGACTGCTATTGTGGAGAAAGAAATTATCTGGGGCAGGGCTTCTTCTTCTTCTGTTGCAGGCGGTGGTGCTGGCGGCAGACCAAACTACGATATACAGCATAGATGATTAAGATTGCTCACGAATGTTTGGCTAATGTAAAGGAAGAAATCAAGCCTTTATTGGAAAAGCATTGGGAAATGGTTGCTCTTAACAAAGGCACTATCAAACTCAACCCAAACTGGGAAGAATATGCTCGACTAGATGCCTCTGGAGTTTTGCGAGTATTTACCGCAAGGGCAGATCGTGAGTTAGTAGGTTATTGCGTTTTAATTGTATCGCAAAGCATTCATTACTCTGATCACATATTTGCCAATAACGATGTCACATTTGTTTTGCCAGAACATAGAGAAGGCGCGACAGGGTATCAACTGATAAAATACGCAGAAGAACACTGCCGAGAGAATGGCGTTTCTTTGCTGAATATAAATACGAAAGTTCACATACCTTTTGACAGTTTATTAACCAGAATGGGCTTTGATTTAATCGAGCGCATTTACTCTAAATGCTTTAAGGATTAAGAATGGCAATTACTTTAGTCGCAGGTTTAGCAACCGTAGGTAGTGCAATGGCTGCTGCTGGAGCTTTTGCAATCGGGTGGACTGCCGCTTTTACAGCATTTGCTATCGGTGCTGGTTTATCTTTAGTCTCTCGTGCGCTAATGCCTTCACCAGACTTAGGTGCTGCAATGGGCGGTCGGTCGGTAACTTCAAGAGATGCCGCGCATTCTAGGAAGATAGTCTATGGTCGCGCTAGAATAGGCGGTAATATTGTTTATTTGGAGTCAACAGGTGCAGATAATAAATACCTGTGGCTGGTTATTGCGGTAGCTGGGCATGAGATAGATGCCTTTGAAGAAGTCTGGTTCAACGATGTAAAAATATGGGATGGTAGTTTTGTTGGAAGCTGGGGCAACTATGTAAGCATAGGTTTCCATAAAGGCGATCAGACTACATCTGATAGTGCCTTAACCGCAGCATCTACCAAGTGGACATCAGACCACAAGTTACTTGATACGGCTTATATGGTGGTCAAGCTGACCTATGATATAGATCAGTTTGCTAATGGCTTGCCTAATATCTCAACAGTTGTTCGCGGCAAGAAAGTATTAAACCCTGCCACCAGCACTACAGCTTGGTCTGAAAATCCTGCCTTGTGCGTGTATGACTATCTCCGCGATACCAAGTACGGGCTTGGCGAGTCAGTTGGCAATATACTAACCTCTAGCGTTAATGCTGCTGCTACTGTTTGTGATGAAACTGTTGCGCTTGCTGCTGGTGGTACGCAAAAAAGATACACCATAGATGGTGTTGTAGATACTGCTGGATCAATTAAAGACAATATCAATACAATGTTAGGCTCTATGATTGGTCGTTTGGTATTTTCTGCGGGTAAGTTTGAGATTTACGCAGGAGAGTATGTTGCCCCGACATACAGCGTTGACGAGTCGGTAGCTGTTGGTGATATAAGCATACAGACCAAGCAGTCTAGGAGAAACGCTTATAACGGTGTTAAGGGTGTATTTCTGTCAGAGGATGACAACTATATTCTTGCCGATTACCCCGCACAATTATCCAGCACATATGCTACTCAAGATGGCGACCCTATCTATCTTGATATGCCGCTTCCGTTTACCGTTAATAATATTCGCGCACAAAGAATAGCCAAGCTCGCACTGTTTCGAAGCAGACAGCAAGAAGCGATTACCATTCCCTGCAACCTAAGTGCTTTGCGCTTTAAGATTGGCGACAATATTAACGTTACTAACGCTCGACTAGGTTACTCAAATAAGGTGTTTGAGGTTGTCGGGTATACTATGGACTTTACTGCCGAAGGGCAGATTGTAGTTAACGTCGATGCGATTGAGACTGCCCCATCTATTTGGGACTGGACTACCTCAGACGAAGAAGTATATCTGGGCGCAGGTGAGGTTGAACTATATGACGGTCTAACGGCTGCCGCCCCCACTAGCCTAAACATCACAGGCGATTCATTCCTTAACTCTGACGGCACATTTAACACAACTTTTAATGTTGCGTGGACTGATGCAGATGATGCGTTCACTGATCACTATGTTGTTGAGTGGAAGAAAACATCGGACAGTAACTACTTCACAATGGATTCTAAATCATCGCCAGCAGTGATTACTGGGTTGCAGAATAATCAGCAGTACAATGTTCGAGTAAAGGCTGTTAACGAGATTGGCGTATCGTCAACATACATAGTGGCTGCCCCTACTGCGGCTGTCGATACCACTGCGCCTGATGTTCCATCTTCTGTATCTGCAAGCGGCCAATACCAGCACATAAGTATTAGCTGGACTAACCCGACACAGAAAGACCTAAGTCATATCGACGTATATAGGTCTACCAGTTCAGGTGGCACTTATAGCTTAATCGGTAACACTGACGGAACCGTCTTTATTGATGATGATCTAGCAAATTCTGCTACGTTCTACTACAAGGTCAAAGCCATTGACTTTACGGGCAATGCATCTGCCTTTAGCAGCGTGGCTAATTCAACCACTAGTGTAGTAGGATCTGGCGACATTGGTATAGGCGCTGTTGGTACTGGTGAGCTTGAAGGTGGTGCTGTTACAACCCCAAAAATAGATGATGATGCTGTAACGATTCAGAAGATTGCTACGACCCTAGAGTCAACTAATTACGTTTCTGGGTCGGCAGGATGGAAGATACAGAAAAGCGGAGTAGTTGAGTTTGAGCAGGCGACTATCAGGGGAGATGTTTCTGCTACTTCTGGGTCTATTTCAGGCTCTGTGACAATTGGTGGGACTGTTGCCAGTACAGTTGTTGCAGGGGCTAGTGATGGAGCTAGTGCATTACAAGATTCAGATACAAACGTAAACCTTGGGCTTACTGGTGGAACAATCTCAGGGATCACAATATCTGGAACAAAGCTCTATGAAGGCGCAGGCACTTTTAATAACAGCAACACTGGTTTTTACTTAGATAATACGGGGCAGTTCAGCCTAAAAGATAAGCTATCTTTCAACGGTACGACCTTATCTGTATCTGGGGACATTGTTGCTGATAATCTAAATGTCACAAATGCAACTGTTACAGGGTCATTTTCGGCAGGCAACTTGCCAACTCTGCAAAACATGAATGGCGTGATCACTGTCAATCAAATCAATGCTTCCACAATTACTGTCGATAAACTATCAGGCGATGTATCTGAGCTTTATCCAGCATCTATATATGAAAATATCACTGCCACTGGTAGCACTCAGTTTGGGCAAGACTTTGCCATACCTGCGCCATCTTTAAGTATCTCAAAGCGTCAGAGATTAGACTTAGATTTTGACTTTACTACTGCGAATAGCAGCGGCACAGATCATCAGGTGCAGTTCACCTTAAACATGCAGAGAAAAAGCAAGGGGGCTACAGGCAGCATAGTTGGCACTGTAACTCTAGCATCTGGCGCACCACCATTTAATCAGTGGGTTTATATAAGCGGCAACGTGCTTGCTCTGCTAGACAATACTGGCGGGGTTGCAGATAACAGCTCTGGAAGCGGTACAACTGGCAACATAAATAGCGTTTATTACGACTCAGGCAATAACCGTACCTATGTGATGGTTTCTTCATCTAGCGCAGTGTTTTCTAATGGCGAAACTATGTATTTCAGTCCCAGCAAGTTCGCATCAGCAGGCACTTGGATATCGGCTGATTACGGTATAGACAGCAAGATATTCGTTCCTACAGGCAAGACTGTGAATGTACGAATACCTTTTTCCAATACTTATGGCGAATCTACTACTGCTACTGAATTTAGACCTAGTATTGTAGGTACGACAAATATCAGCAATGTTACTTGCAGGCTGGTAAAATGGGTCGGCACTATGGAGAATGTATCGTGATAGAAGTTGGATATACTACGCTAGACGGCACTGATACTATTACAGATACGGTGGCAGATGCGCCAGCAGCAAATGAGGCTGCTAGCAATCGCAGAGAAGAGTTGCGTCAACGCACTGATATATATACGTTTTTCCTACAGACCAGCTATGACGGTATAAAAAGATACGGGTTTATAGACCCGCTAGAGGCTTAAAATGATTTATCAATTAGTACAGGGCGATCAGGCCCCACAGATTCAAGCAAAGCTGACCCGTGATGATACGGGCGCAGCTATAGACTTTTCTGGTGGTTCTTGTTCGTTAAAGTTTAGGGCCAAAGGCACCACGACTACCTTGTTTACCTTGGCAGCCGCTGATGTCGGTCAGAATTTTCAAGACGGCATTGCTGTCTTTTCATTCTCAGGAACCCAGTTGACGCTTGATGAGGGATACTATGAGGGTGAGATTGAGATTACTTATGACAGTGGTGCAGTCGAAACTATATTCCAAGTGCTAGACTTTTACATTCGAGCCGACTTCTAATGATCAATGCAGTCATAGCATTTAAAAAGGCCGTAGCCGCTATTGGCTTCAAAAAGGCTATTGCTGAAATTAAGTTCGGTGATTTCCTGATCTTTAGGTTTTTTGTTGATGCTCTAGGGCTGTCTGATTTGCCGTCTAAGGGCGTTGGCAAGACCCTGACAGATACACAGGGTGCAACTGACTCTACCGTCTTAGGAGCAGGCAAGGGCGTTTCTGATGCATCCTCTACTGCTGATTCTGCTGCATTAGGATTCGGTAAGGTTCAAAGCGACTCTGGGTCACTGTCAGATCAGATAGATACGCTAGGCATTGGCAAGCTGCTGCAAGATTCATCCTCTGTAGCTGAAAGCATCGACATACAGACTGCATTTAACAGATCACATGCTGATGCCTTTACTGCTGCTGAGTCTATTAGCTTAGGTGCAGGCAAGGCGTTTGCAGATGCTAGTGCATTTACTGACTCTGAGGCAATGGCATTTGGTAAGGGTTTGGCTGATAGTTCGGCCATGACTGACAGTGCTGTTTTCTCTCCCAGCAAGATTATATCTGATTCTTCCTCTGCTGCTGAAGATCAGACTATGGACTTCCACAAGTTTATAGATGAGGTCACTGGTGTCACAGATGATCTGGACGGTGAAGCCACCGCAGATGATGACCAAGAAATGACCTTTGTAAAAGTTCGATCCGATCTGGCTACTATTGTCGATTTGTTTGCTTATTCCACGTCTAGGGGTTTGAGTGATACAATGGGTGCATCCGATTCTGGTTCGATGCGCGGTCAGGGCTATTGCTCTTTCGATTACTTTGCCGAAGATTATGTCGGCTACACTCAATCCTTTTAACAGGTGATTTATGATTAATGATGACTTAAAACTACGCGGTGATGTTGCGATAGTTCTGAAAGATAAGGACGGCAAGGTTAAAGAAAGCCGTGAAATTAACAACTTGGTAGTAAGTGCAGGTCTTACCTACATTTGCTCTCGCATGGCTGATGCTTCTGCTGGCGTAATGTCTCACATGGCTTTAGGTTCAGGTACTACTGCTGCTGCGGCTGGTGATACTGATCTGGAGTCGATTCTAGGCTCTAGGGAAGCGTTAGACAGCACTACAGCTTCTAGCAATACAATTACCTATGTTTCGTCTTTCGAGGCAGGTGAAGGCACTGGCGCGGTTACAGAGGCAGGCATCTTTAATGCTGCTACTTCTGGCACTATGCTTTGCCATGTTATTTTCCCAGTGGTCAATAAGCAGGCTGACGACACGATGTCAGTGACATGGACTCTGACTTTAACTGCATCTTAATTAGAAGGGGCTACCTATGTCTACTATTACTACAAGGGCAGGCAAAGGCTCGCCCCTTACTAATAACGAAGTTGATGCGAACTTCACCAATCTCAATACCGATAAGGCCGAGCTATCTGGCGCAACCTTTACAGGTGACGTTGCATCTACTGGGTTTTCTGGTGACATTACTGGCGCGGTTCTTTTTCAAGCTAAAGCAGGCGAAGCATTAACTAAAGGCGACCCAGTATATATTTCAGGAATTAGCGGCAATCAAACAGTCGTTAGTAAAGCTGATGCAAATGATGCGAACAAGATGCCATGCTTTGGTATTGTAGATGCAACAGTTTCCATTAATGCTAACTGCTCTGTCGTAACTTTCGGAACATTGTCTAGTTTAGATACGTCTGCTTTTGGTGAAGGTGACGAACTTTATATATCAGACACAGGGACGTTATCAACTACTGCTCCAACTGGGGAAGTATCTCAGCTTCAAAAGATTGCTAAAGTAACGCGCTCTCACGCTTCGTCAGGTTCTATAAAAGTGATGGGTGCAGGACGTACTAACGCAACCCCTAATCTTGATGATGGCAAGTTCTTTCTTGGTAACAGTTCTAATCAATCTGCATCTGCGACATTTAGCACTAGCGTCACTGGCATAGCATTACCGTTATCTGGTGGAGCCATGACAGGCGCTATAACTACCAACTCTACTTTTGATGGGCGTGATGTCGCTACTGACGGAAGTAAGTTAGATGGCATCGAGTCTGGGGCTACCGCAGACCAGACTGCTGCTGAGATTAAAACCGCTTACGAAAGCAATGCAGACACGAATGCGTTTACAGATGCTGACGAGTCTAAGCTAGACGGCATCGAAGCTGGGGCGGATGTAACAGATACCAATACCGTGACAGCCGCTGGTGCCTTGATGGACAGCGAGCTAACTTCTATCGCATCGGTTAAGGCTCTTGACCAAGGTGTTGCTACTACTGACAGCCCTACGTTTGCAGGACTAACTACTAACGCAAACTCTTACCTAAATGGGCTAAGAGTCGGAGGGGCTGATACAGGCAATACGATTTATCAGCCGACAGGCGACTTATCCATATCAAGCGCTTCTGGCAGTATTTTTCTAAAGCCATCTGGAACTACAGTCCTTACAGCTGCCTCCACAGGCATAGACGTTACTGGTTCAATTAACAGCACAGCCGCAATATCCGCAGTCGGGTCAGGTAACGCAGTCAGCGCATCACATATTCCTGCACTGCTAGGGTCAGGCAGCTATGGCGGGGGTATAGCGAGTAGAGATGGTGCTGAAAGCGGCTGGTACCAACAATCGTCTGGTGCGGACTGGCATTTTTATCACAATAGAACTGTCGCATCTCAGACTCCTG
>Ga0209374_1002777_pt1 | contig 14645 bp, 14 predicted proteins | sample SaaInlLV_DNA_10m_FD_184683 | JGI IMG/M metagenome (GOLD analysis project Ga0209374, IMG submission 184683) | Marine microbial communities from expanding oxygen minimum zones in the Saanich Inlet - SI075_LV_DNA_10m (SPAdes) (version 2) | ecosystem: Environmental > Aquatic > Marine > Unclassified ...
CATACCGCAGCGCCATCTAGTAAAGGGTGACCCATCGCACAATCACTGTATGACCACCCCAGATTGCTGCAATACATGCCATCCCGCACATGCCACTTGCTACCGCCACCAGTGCGCAATGACAGTCGAGAAATTTGTCGCGGCAATGGGCATTCCCAAAGAGAAATACATGATCACCTTCCAGTCACGTCTCGGCCGAGAACCATGGCTGAGTCCGTACACCGACCAGACACTGGAGCAACTCGCCGAAGACGGCAATAAGCGGGTCAAAGTCATCTGTGCAGCCTTCACTGCAGACTGCCTCGAAACATTGGAAGAAATCGCACAAGAAGGCCGAGACATCTTCATCGAAGCTGGCGGCGAAGACCTAGAGCAAATTCCTTGCCTCAACGAGCACCCAAAATTCATCGAATTCTTGAGCAATAAAGTGCATGCTTGGCAGGATGGTGCCTACGAGACCGCCCACGCCACACCGCCAGCGCAAGTCGTACGCTAAGCACACTTCGCACGATCCAGCCCCACTGTAATGCTTGAAGACATCGTCATTTCTGCGCGTGATGCGCTTGCGATCGGCGCCTCGATTTATTTGAGCGCCTTTCTGTTCGGCATTATCGCCCTACTGACCCGCAAGCCCTACCCACGCACCGCGATGTTTGCCCTGCTCACTGGCGGCTTCCTCTTCCAAACGCTGGGGCTCAATCTACGCGGCGCAGAAATCAAAGGCTGCCCACTCGGCAATATCTTTGAAATTTCGCAATTTATCGCATGGTCACTGGTGCTGCTTTATTTCCTGATCGGCCCTGCTTTCAAACTACGCCTGCTTGGATTCTTCACCGCAGGCCTCGCCGGGCTCCTCGCGGGCACGGCACTACTGATTCCAAATTGGGACCAACCCTACCCCCCTGGCATTTTCGGTGGCAATCCATGGATTGAGTTACACGCGGCACTGGCGATTTTCAGTTATGCGATGTTCGCAATTGTCGCACTGGTATCCGCGATGTTCCTAATCCAACAACATGGGTTGAAGAACAAACAGTTCAAAGGCCTTTACCAACATTTGCCCTCGGTTCAGCAGCTCGACTTAATGGCAAAACGACTGCTCATTACTGGAGTATTGGTACTCAGCGCTGCTCTCATCTTCGGCGCAGTTTTTTGGATCAACCACCCCGAGCGCGTGCCCGTCTTTAAATTGACAGCCACATGCCTCGTCTGGGCAGGCTACCTCACTGTCGTAGTTTTACGGATACAAAAGCGACTCGTCACCCGCCGCCACGCGATCGCCTCCATTGCGCTCTTCATCTTCGCACTCGCGTCTCTCTGGCCCGTGCAATCTGCACGCGACACGATCGGAACCGAAGCCTCGACTACTCAGCAGACATCTGAATGAGCGACGCATTGCAGTCACTGTTTGTGCTTGGCAGCACACACCATCAAGCTCCGCTTGAAGTGCGCGAGCGCATGGCTCTCACACCAGAAAACGCCGCAGCTCTGCAACAAGAGCTACACGCTCTCGACGACATTTACGAGTGTCTGGTCGTCAATACTTGCAACCGTGTTGAAGTCTATGGCCTCGCCAGTGACGCTACCGTCGAAGCCACAGTCCGAGACTACCTCTGCGCTCGCAACGGCGTAAGCCGGGAACTGCTAGATGCACACTCCTCATGGCATACCAACCTCGACGCGCTACAGCACGCCTTCGAAGTCTCCAGCGGCCTCGACTCTCAAATCGTTGGTGAGACAGATATCCTCGGCCAGATGAAGAACGCTTATGCCCATGCACGTGCAGCAAAATGCACCGGCACCGTCCTCAACCGTCTCTTTGAGAAAAGCTTCCAAGCAGCCAAGTCGGCCCGAACTCAGACTGGTATCACCCGCGGACAAGTCAGTATCGGCAATGTTGCGGTCGATCTAGCTAATCGTATTTTTGGGCACTTGCGCGACAGCCGCGTACTGCTGCTCGGCAGTGGCGACGTCGCAGAAAAGACCGCGCAATCGCTCAAAAGCCGTGGCGTAGCGGACATTACCGTCGCTAGTCGCACTTATGAAAATTCCCACACCCTCGCCCACAACCTCGGCGGTGCAGCCATTGAGCTCAGCGATTTCGCTGCGCAACTCAAACGCTTCGATATTGTCATCAGCTCAACTGCCGCTCCTGAATTAATTCTGGACCGTGACACGCTTGCGGCCGCACTGAAGCAACGCCCCGATCGCCCCTTCTTCCTCATTGACGTGGCACTGCCTCGCGACATCGATCCGACAGTGACTAAGCTAGAGAACGTCTATCTCTACAATCTCGACGACCTTTCCAGCATTGCCAACGAAAACCTCGAGCTGCGTAAAGCCGAGATCGACCGCGCACGCATCATCTTGAAAAGCCACGCCTGGAACTTATGGCTACAGCTTAGACGCCGAACTTTATTAGCGACGAGATAAGAAGATCAGAGGTTAAAAAGGCTGACGACGCCCAATCGTGTGTAAATGATTAACCACAGGTTTACCCTGAGCTAGTCCAGCGTGACGAGCACAGCTGCCGTTTGCTCAACTAAGGAAAAATAAGCGAATATTAGCGGTCACCTACCTGCTGGTCTCAGGAATGTTTAGTCGGTAGACTCATTGCGACAGACAAAAATGCTTTGCCATCTGAATCACAAACAAAAAAAACGCGCCCCAAATCAGCACAGATTTTGTAAAAAGCGTCGAATAAAACAGCAGCTTACTGCACCGCAGGGATGTTGCTCGGAGCAACAACTGGAGCTGCCGGCATCGGCGCGGCTGGAGCGGCGCTCCCGCCCATTCCTTGGCCCATCATCATCAGGCCCATGAGTGGCATCATCGCACCCTTCAGACTCTGGTCGAATTGCTCTTGCGTCTCAGCTGCAGCGATTTGCGCCAACACACCATCGATCATGGTAAGAACACCCATCATTTGCGGCTTATTAGCCGCAATGTCTTGCATCGAAGTGGCTTCCAGCTCAGCCGTGGCTTCAGCAATTTTAGCCACCCAGTCGCTCGCCATCTCAGATGGCACCCAACGTTGCTCCACCTTGCTGAATGCTTGCTCGACTGGCTCTTTACCAGGAACGGTCGTTAACAACGTCGCTTGCAGATCATCTGCTTCAACCACTGTAACGACTGTATTCATATAATTAGAAAGCATCGATTCCTCGCCAGCCAACTGTCCCAAAGTCTCAGCGTATTGTATAAGCTGCGACACGGTTGTATCAAAAAAGTCCTGCCCATTGAAATTCAATAAGCCAGTACTCGAAGCCAACTCGCTCGATGTGATGGCGCCTAGCAGACCGACAATCGAAGGGAGCGCGGCTTCAAGCTGTGCCATTTCCTCAGCTGAACGACCTTGCATGAAAGACGAATTCAAGATCAAGGCCTGCTGCTGATCAATCACCTCTGCCAGCCGTGCGATCGTCGCAAAGCTCTTATCATACAACTCGGGATCAATCTTAGAACCTGCAAGGTGCAGCAAATAACTGACGTCCGTTTGATACGAAGTAGGCATCGCCTGCCAAATGATACCGCCATTGCCCTTCGCAAATTCGTTGATCACAGTTTGAATCGCTGCATCGGGCGCATCCGGAATCGTGACAGCGGCAGCTACTTCAGCTTTTTTGCCGCAGCCATTGAGCAGTAAAACACTGGCAGCGAGGCCAAGCGTGATTTTTTTAGAAATCGAAAACGTCATATTATCTGAATCAGGTTAAAATTGAAAAACGAAGTTCAAGGCAACAGAGATAGGGGTTCGACTCTAAAGTGCCAAACTTTAATAGATCGCACTACTCAATGCCAAGTAAACCACTGTTATACCCCAAGCAAACGCGTGCGTCGATGCTGCTGAGGGAACTGCAGTGTAATCGCGGTGCCCTCACCCTTAAGGGATTCGATCCCTAGCTGCCCGCCGTGGTCCCGGATAATGCGTTGCACGATCATCATCCCAAGCCCGTGCCCCTCTTTCTTGGTCGTGTAATAAGGCTGCAAAATGCGTGAAAGTTCGTCCTCTGAAATACCAGAACCGGTATCAATAAATTGCATATAAACAAACTCATCATCACTGCGCGCCAAGACCCGCAACTTGCCACCGGGCTGCATCGCTTCCATCGCGTTCTTAATTAGATTGAAAAAGACCTGCTTAATCTGCCCACGATCGCCGAGAATAGACGGAATTGCCTGACCCACTTTAATATTCACGTCCAAGCGGCGATTACTCAATTCTGCTTCTTGGACGCGCAACACCTCGTCGAGCAACTCGACGAGGTCGAGTTCATTGAGATCCGGCTGCTGAGGCCGGACTGCTTCAAGAAAATGCGTGATGATACCATCCAGTCGCTTCACTTCGCCTTGGCAGACTTCGAGCGATTCAGACATACTGTCAGCCGTTTCGCCCAGCTGCAGCTTGTTTAGCTTCCGTTCAATCAATTGCAGATGAATCGTCAACGAGTTGAGCGGATTGCCCAGCTCATGTGCGACGCCCGCAGAGAGGCGCATAATCGATGCGATACGCTCGCTCTCGATCCGTTCCTGCATCGAGACTTTTTCTTCGGTTACATCTGAGAGCACCACGACCATGCCGCCGCTGTCATCTTGCCCGACCTGTGTATCAATGGGCACCATATAAAGACGTACAAACCGGTGCTCCGGATAGGTCAGCTCGACCTCACGCGAAAGCACTCGCGCGGCTTTTCCTGTAGTATCCGTATTTTCTAAATCCATCGAACGAGCGAGGTCAGGCACCATCTTCCACAGGCGCGTATTGCCGACATCATCCTCCTTTAAACCGATCAGACTGAAGGCAGCCTCGTTGGCGTATTGGACAACTCTCTCGGAGTCGATCACCAGAATACCGTCCTGGATGGTATTAAATACCGTCTCCTGCAACTTACGGTCACGCGCCAAACGCTGTACCAGAATGCCTAGATTGACTGAATCGAGGTCATCGATCCGTCCCAGTATTTTATCAAGTCCGGTGTTTTTCATAATGATAAAGTGCTAATCCTGAGTCGCACTCGGCGTAATTAGCTGGATCAATTCCTTGGCGATGGCGACTTTAGTCGTCGGGCCTATCTTTAGCGAGCTTCCATCCGCCGCGATGAGCGTCACTTTGTTTGTGTCGGCGGCAAAGCCGACACCCGCTTCGCCAACTTGATTGGCCACAATCCAGTCGCAACGCTTTGCCTCCAACTTGCCACGGGCATACGCATCGACCTCGTTGGTCTCTGCGGCAAAGCCGACCACGGTCTGATGCGCTTTGCGTTCGGTCATGGTCTTTAAGATGTCGACGGTGCGCTCAAACTCGATGCTCATCGAGGCCTCCCCCTTCTTCTCCTTCTGCGCGTGTTGCTTGACCGGACGAAAGTCACTGACCGCAGCGGTCATAATTAAAACATCACAGGCATCAAACAACGCATCGACGTGCTGAAACATTTCCGCCGCACTGACCACCGGGTATAAAATAACATCATCTGGCTCTTTGAGTACGACCGGGCCAGCGACCAGATCAACAGTCCACCCCGCAGCCACAGCGGCCTCAGCGATAGCATAGCCCATCTTGCCGGTGGATGGATTGCTCAAAAAGCGCACCGGATCGATAAATTCGCGGGTTGGGCCCGCGGTAATAAGACAACGAATTGAGCTTGCGTTCGACATAACTCGGAAAAGCCTAGGCTAACATATGGCCCAACAGCAACCCAGCACCGCACCGAATTTGAAAAATTCCTCTAATACCTTAAAACCAGCAGTACAGAAGGAAAATACTCTGCTCAATCTCGGCTTTAATATTTTGCTGCCGATCATGGTGCTCAACAAAGGCCAAAAATACTTCGGCGAGTATCTGCAACCTTACTTCGAGAACGTCGCAGTCGGCATCCTGATCATCGCCATCATTTTTCCTGTTGCCTATTTCATCTACGATTACTTCAAACGCTCGAAATATAATCTGTTCTCGATCCTCGGCCTCATCAGCGTCCTCCTTACCGGTGGTATCGGCATCCTCGAGATCCCGACAGAGTGGTTTGCGGTCAAAGAGGCAGCCATTCCGCTACTGTTAGGCATCGCCGTAGTCGTCTCACTCAAGACGCCTTGGCCGCTGATTCGCACCCTGCTCTACAATCCAGAAATTCTGGATGTCGATAAAGTGCATATTGCCCTGCAGGCGCATGACAGTGAATCGGCATTTGAAAAACTGCTGACGAAGTGCACTTGGCTGCTCGCCTTTTCGTTTTTACTGAGCGGTATACTCAACTATGGACTAGCGCGCTGGATCGTGGTCAGCCCGAGCGGTACCGATGCCTTCAACTCCGAAGTCAGTAAGATGATGGCCTGGAGCTGGCCCGTGATTGTGATCCCAAGCATGGCGATTATGATGGTTACGTTGTGGATGCTTCTCGGCGGGATCAAAAAAATGACAGGGCTAGAGCTGGACGATGTCCTGCACGGCGCGCCGCCGAAGGTAACAGATGAGACTAGCAGTGAGAACGCTGGAGGCTAACAAGCCATCTGAATCAGTGTGCAACGCAGTTCCGCCTGAAGCCTCAAGCTATTTTGATGTCGCAAGCTCCCAGCCAGAGCATGCTCTCGGTGGAGACGCATGCGCCACCACTCATAACCGAAGCCACAGACACCTAGGTCTACAAAAAAAGGCAAAGCCTAGAAAGGCTCTGTCGTTTAACAAAGTGCAGCTGTAACTGCTAGCGCTCGCCCATTTGCAGGTAGTCGCGAATCGTATGGCCGGTGTAAATTTGACGAGGACGGTGGATACGGCTCTTGGAGTTTTCCGCAATCTCTTTCCAATTCGCAATCCAGCCTGGCATACGTCCGATCGCAAACATCACTGTAAACATCTCGACTGGAATACCGATCGCCTTGAGCAAGATACCACTGTAAAAGTCGACATTCGGGTAGAGCTTGCGCTGCACAAAATACTCATCCTCTAGCGCGGCCTGTTCGAGGTGCTTGGCAATATCAAGCAGTGGATCATCGATCCCCAAACCTTCGAGAACACGCTCAGAGCTCTTCCCCAAGATTTTCGCACGTGGATCGTAGTTTTTATACACACGGTGCCCAAAACCCATGAGTTTTGCTTTACCCTCTTTAGCGTCTTGGATGAATTTTGAGCCGTCATCACCCGAGGCGTGGATCTCTTCGAGCATCTTGATTACTGCCATGTTTGCCCCACCATGCGAGGGGCCCCAAAGCGCACAAACTCCGGCCGAAACCGAAGCAAACAAATTCGCACCACCGGAAGCGACCATGCGAACAGTCGAAGTCGAGCAGTTCTGTTCGTGGTCGGCATGCAACAGCAGGAAAAGATCGAGCGCCTCAGAGGCACCGGAAGCATCTTCATATTGGTGATAAGGCTCGGAGAACATCATGTGCAGAAAGTTCTCGGCGTAGCGCAGTTTGTAATCCGGAAAGACAAATGGTAAACCCTGCTTCTGGCGATAGGTCATCGCTGCAATCGTGCGCACTTTAGAAATCAACAGCGCGGCTGTCTCATCGAAGTGCGCCAAATCTTGTGCACGGTTATTCGAAGACATCTCAGGGTAGTAAGCACCCAGCGAGTTGAGCATAGATGACAAGATCGCCATGGGATGGGCATTACTTGGAAAACCCTCGAAATGATGATGCATGCCGGTGTGAACCGAAGCGTGCGCCTGCACTCCTTTGGCGAATATTTCCAATTCCTCTTGGGTGGGCAACTCACCATAAATAGCGAGGTATGACGTCTCTAAAAAAGTAGAGCGCTCAGCCAACTGTTCGATCGGATAGCCGCGGTGACGGAGAATGCCCTTTTCGCCATCAATAAATGTAATGTCACTCAAGCAAGAGCCCGTGTTACCGTAGCCTTCGTCGAAAGTGACACAACCACTCTTCACGCGTAAAGTCCTGGTATCTAGGGCCTTTTCTCCTTCGGTTCCCACAATCATGGGGAACTCGAAATTTTCATCGCCGAGTCGAATAGTGCCAGTGTTTTCCATTTTCTAGGTAGTTGTTAGGTAAGTGATCGAGGGAGCGCATTGACACTCGATTAAAAAGATCATCCAGCGTTGTGCTACAGCGACTTCAGGAAATTACGGTAGAGTTGCAATCCTTTTGCCTGACTTTTTTCTGGGTGAAACTGCGTGGCATAGCAATTCCCGGAACGAATTCCAGAAACAAACCGACCGCCGTAATCAGTCTCAAATAGTGAAAGCCGCTCATCTTCTGGTTCAATATAATAGCTATGCACGAAATAAAATTGGTCGACGCCGCTTTCAAGGCCTTCAGTGAGTGGATCATCACCTGCAAAAGAGACCGAGTTCCAACCCATGTGCGGGACCTTGAATGATGAATCGATCTCAAAACGACGCACCCGCCCCTTAAAAACACCCAATGCCTGCGTATTGCCCTCTTCAGAGTGCTCAAACAGCGCCTGTAGCCCAAGGCAAATACCGAAAAACGGCTTATCCGCAGCGATCCAATCGCGAATCGCATCATCAAAGCCCGTTTCTTTGAGCAACCGCATAGCGTCGACGATCGCACCTTGACCAGGAAAAATCAGCGCATCGGCCGCTCCAATCTGATCGGGACTGGAGACGAGTCGCGCAGTCGCACCGACATGCTCCCAAGCGCGCACCACACTACGCAAGTTACCCATGCCGTAATCAATAACGGCGAGTCGTGGTTTACTGGGTTGTGACTTTACGCTCATAAGAAACGCTACAAGTTGCCGAATCTAAATCAGTATGCAAGCAGACAAGCCCGCGGATTGATCAAATCCGCCTCACTGATCTATAATTCGATCAGCTTATAGCAAACACAATCAACCCTAATAAGAGTTTCGCCTGCGACGGCAAGATAGACAAAAGGACGACCCGTCACTGGGTCGCCCTTTACTAAATAAATAGTGCTCGAAGCTATTTCGAGAGCGTGCCCTTAGTCGAGGGCAGCGCCCCACCGAGGCGCGGATCGACGGTCGTGGCCATATCGAGCGCACGGGCAAAGCCCTTAAAAATCGCCTCGGCAATGTGGTGCGGCTCTTCGCCGTATTCAAGATTGATGTGCAAATTACATGCCGCATCGTTGGCAAAAGCCTGAAAAAACTCCTTCACCAGTACGATACTGAAATCGCGCACCATCGGAAACTGATAGTCCACATTATAAACAAATGCCTGACGGTTCGACAAATCCAGCGCTACACGAGCCAACGATTCATCCATCGGCAATAGAAAGAATCCGTAACGGCGAATGCCGCCTTTGTCGCCTAGCGCTTGTTTGAGCGCCTGGCCGAGTACAATACCAGTGTCCTCGACCATGTGGTGATAGTCGACGTCGATATCGCCGGTTGCCTTGACCTTTAGGTCAAACAAGCCGTGCTTGGCAAAGAGCGTCAGCATGTGATCGAAAAACGGGATTCCAGTGTCGATTACGGACACACCAGTGCCATCGAGATGCAGCTCCATTTCGATCTGCGTCTCTTTAGTATTGCGGGTGATTTTTGCTATGCGTGATTTAGCCATGATGTAACAGCGATTAAAAAAGCCTCCATTTCAGCGTCAGTTCCTATGCTAACGCGTATAAAAGAGCAAGTTAAAGGATGAGCAGGGAAATAGCGCACCAATACGTGCGCCTGCTTTAAATGCTCGAACAGCGAGGCGGCCACCGCCGCACCCGATTCTCCCGCGCCATTTTGCGGCTCGGTGAATAGAAAATTGGCTGCTGATGGATAGGTGAACCAACCGAGCCCATCAAGCTGGGCCAAGGTCGACGCACGGGTCGTAATCACCTTCTGCCGTTGCAACTCAAAGTATTCAACATCTTCAAACGCGACCTGCGCCGCCACCTGTGCGATTCGGTCGACATTGTAGGCATCGCGCACTCGATCCAACATGCTGATAATACCAGCGCTCGCCAGACCAAATCCAACTCGCATACCAGCGAGGGCATACGATTTCGAGAACGTACGTACCACCACTAGGTTTTCATAATCCTGCAGTAAAGCCACCGCAGTCTCACCACCAAAATCGACATACGCCTCGTCCACCACCAATATCCCGTCGATTCGTTGCAGCACCGATTCAATAGCAGTCAGAGGAAACGCCACGCCAGTCGGTGCATTCGGCGAAGTCAGGAAAAAGACCGGCGCATTGATCGCTACCATCGCCTCCACATCCAGCTCCATTGAGCGGCTAAACGGCACATCAATCATGCCTTTGCCCGACATCCCAGCCACCACTGGATAGAGCGAATAACTCGGAACGGTGTGCCCCGCCCCCTGTGCGGAAACATAACAGCGCGTAATTAGATCTAAAATATTGTCAGAGCCATTACCGATAATGACATTTTGTGCAGTCAGCCCAAACCGCTCAGCGATTACAGTACGGAGTTGTTGGCTGACTGGCTCCGGGTAGCGACGCAGTTGCGCCACCTCAGCACCCACGGCCTCGCCCACTCTTGGCGACGGTGGATATGGATTTTCATTGGTGTTTAGCTTGACCCATCCTTCAGCCTGCGGCTGCTCACCAGGCACATAGGCATGTAATTCCTGGATATGTGCTAAGGCACGCGCATTGGCATTAAATTTTTTCTTCATGGGCATATATCGAATTAACAGAAGACAGACGCGCAAGCTCCCGCCTCCGGAAAACCACGCCTCAATAAACTTTAGCAGATAAACAGCGATTTGCTTTTTATCCAACCATAGCTACCGCTCTATAAACACTACTTCACTCGCCAGAGGTAAATCCAAAATGTTCAGAAAACTCATAATTCCTGCTTTTATCCAGATTCTCATCGTCCGAAGTAGCAATGCCGATGAGATCTAGATGAAAAATGGTTCTCGGCTAATTGCCGCCCGTTTACAGACTGCACCTGCTGGATGTGACCATCGAGCAGCACAACAATTTCCTGGCTAGTGAAGGAATTTAGCGTGCCATGTGCTTATAGCCGAATCGTTAGCGAGCGTCCGTGACCGTCGAGCTTTTCCAAGCGCGCAAAGGTTTCCACCACTGGAGCCGCATTCGCTAGGCTCTTGGCGTCGTAACGAAGAATACTAGAGCGCCGAATAAAGTCGGTCGCTTGCAAACCACTGAAAAAACGTCCCGCACGCCCAGTCGGTAATGTATGGCTCGGCCCCGCGGTAAAATCGCCCAATACGGTCGGCGTCATATAGCCCTGCAGGATAGCGCCCGCAGTGTTGATCTTTTTCGTCAGCGCATCGATCGATTTATCAGCGATCTGTAGCTCCAAATGCTCCGGTGCAATATCGTTGGAGACCTGTGCAGCTTGATCCAGATTCTTACAAGTCACCGCAAGGAAGCGGCGCTTCAAGACCTTCTCACATTTTGCGGCGTGGCTGCGCTCTGGCAATTGCTTGGCCAGGGATTTCTCTATCTTGCTCAACAGCGCCTTGCTAGTGGTTGCCAGATAAAGAATCTCCTTACCACTACCGTGTTCGGCCTGTGCGATTAAGTCCGCGGCGACATGGTGTGGGTTCGCCCCAGCATCGGCAATGATCATCACTTCACTGGGCCCAGGTAGCAGATCGATTCCGACGGTGCCCAGTACTTGGCGTTTCGCTTCCATCACAAAGGCATTGCCCGGTCCGAAAATTTTATCCACTGCTAGAACAGTTGCGGTGCCGTAGGCCATCGCGCCAACGGCTTGCACGCCGCCAACTTTGTACACTTCGTCAATGCCTACCATCGAAAGCGCGGCGAGCATAGCAGGCGCAATCGAACCATCTGCAGCTGGTGGTGTGCAGACGCAGATCTCGGGATTCTTTACCAGTTTCGCAAGTACCGCCGTCATAATGACAGTCGAAACCAGCGGCACATTGCCACCAGGCACATACAGCCCGACACGTTGGATCGGATAGAAGCGTTCGCCGACGATGCCACCTTGCGCGTTCTTAGCCTTCCAATTTTTGGGTAATGTTTTTTTATGGAATGCCTTAACCAGCGCGATAGACTCGCGAATCGCTTTACGGTCGGCAGCTGACAAGCTCTTTAATGCCGCTTTCATGTCGACAGGATCAACACGCATTGCTTGTGCGCTCATGTGCGCGCCGTCAAACTTCTGCGTGTAGTCGAGCACCGCCTTGTCGCCACGCGCTTTCACATCGGCTAACACAGTCGTGACCACCTCAGAAACATCACCCGACACAGTGGCAGTGTTACAAAACCGGCGCAGGGCAGTGAAGAATTTGGGCGTATCTGAAAATTCGAGTGTTTGCATAATAAATTGAAGAAAAACGGTGAGGCTGCGGCTAGAAGAGCCTTGCTTATTTAGTTTTTTGACCAGTTGGGATGGTGAAGATTCCACGCTTCAATGGCTTGTTCACTTTAATGTCATGAACCACCATCGTGTGGAGCTTTTTCTGCTCTTGATAATACTCAATACGCTCCGGAAATCGAATGCCTGCAACAATCTGTGCGCCGACCTCGACACACTCCACCCCTTTATCCGTAATCGTTGAGACGAGCATATCATCATTGATCGCAAAATAGCGTGTTGTGGAAATACCCTCTGGGTAGAAATACAATAGTTTATGGCAACGCACGCCACGTCGTTGCTCAATCCCCTCATATTTAATGCGCTCACCACCTTTAAAATCAGCACCATAAAAACTAAAGAGCTGACGGGTACTGAATGCGACACGTTTAAGTTCGTCATCCGTCATCGCACGGATTTGAGAACGCTGTTCCTCATCACTTAAATTCGAACGAATAATACACCCCGAGTTACCCTCTAAAATAGTCGTTTCGACCAAATCATCCACTGTCACCGCTAAGCGCTGCGAACAGGGCTTGCGCGAAATAATCAAAATAGTGGCACTCGGCATTTTGGACTCCGCCGGCTCGATCCAGCCACTCATTTGCAAAGTGACCAAATTGTTCAACGCAACCTCAGTGCCAGCAGTGGCACGGGCGCGTTCAACAATGGCACTCACCTTCGGCCCCTCAGCAAACAGCGGAGCAGCGAGAGCAATGAAACAAATTGAGAATAATAACTTCATACTTATATGCTTCAGACTTGGCTAAACAGAATTTGTTCGGAACTAAGACCAACAGGAAACCCTGCGGCTACTCCCACTCGATCGTGCTCGGTGGTTTCGAGCTGATATCGAGGACCACACGATTACATCCAGACACTTCGTTAATAATACGGCTCGAAATCTTACGCAGCACTTCGTACGGGACGCGCGCCCAGTCAGCTGTCATCGCATCGAGACTCTCGACAATACGAAGCGCGACCACGTTTTCGTAGGTGCGTTCATCGCCCATCACCCCGACTGTTTTAACCGGCAGAAAGACGCAGAACGACTGCCACACCTTGTAATAAAGATCCGCAGCCATCATCTCTTCTTGAAGAATCGCATCCGCCTTACGCAGCACGACCAGATCCTCTTCCTTGATCGGCCCCATGACGCGCACGCCAAGACCTGGCCCCGGGAATGGTTGACGCCAAACGACTTCCTTCGGCAAGCCGAGTTGCGAGCCGAGCTCGCGAACTTCGTCTTTAAACAGTTCGCGCAGCGGCTCCAGCAGTTTGAGATTCATCTTCTCAGGAAGCCCACCGACATTGTGGTGGCTTTTAATCAGCGCGGCAGGATTACCATCGATCGCGATCGACTCGATCACATCGGGATAAAGCGTACCCTGAGCGAGGAACGTGTAGTTGCCGTGCTCCTTGAGCTCGGTGACTGACTCGTCAAACACCTCGACGAAAGCATTACCGATGATTTTACGCTTCGTTTCTGGATCCGACACACCCGCCAGACGGTCTAAGAAAAATTTGCTCTTATCGGCCACGCGCACATCGAGATCGAAGTGATCACCGTACAATTTTTCAACCTGCTCACGCTCGTGTAAGCGCAGCAACCCATTATCCACAAATACGCATGTCAGCTGCTTGCCGATCGCTTTGTGAATCAACGCAGCCGCGACCGAAGAATCGACCCCGCCGGACAGCCCTAGGATCACGCGCTCGTCGCCGACAATATCTTTGATCTTCTGTACGCTTTCTTCGATGTAGTTGGCCATTGACCAATCCGAATCACAGCCACAAATCTTAAAGAGAAAGTTCGCAATCACCTCAGTGCCCATCTCCGAGTGCGCCACCTCGGGGTGGAACTGCATGCCGTAAAAATTACGCTGCGCATCTTGAATCGTCGCGTAAGGCGAATTCTCAGTCGAAGCGACCGCTTCGAACCCTTCAGGAAGCTGCTCTAGTCGATCGCCATGCGAATTCCAGACGCTCAGTGAGTCTGGCATGCCCTCGAACAGCTTGCCTTTGATTGCGATATTGAGCGTACCGTGACCAAACTCGCGCTCATCACTCTTAGCCACGCGGCCACCGAGCATGTGCGCCATTAATTGCTCACCATAGCAAATACCCAACACAGGTAGGCCCATTTCAAAGACTTTCGCATCTGGGCGCGGCGAGCCTTCGATCAATACCGAAGAGGGCCCACCAGAGAGGATGACACCTTTGACGCCCGCTTCTTTAAGCACGCTCGCTTGCGTGTTATACGGATAAATACGGGAAAGGACATTGGCCTCACGAATACGGCGGGCAATGACCTGCGTGTATTGAGAACCGAAATCGAGAACTGCGATATGATCTGGCATGATATTGAAATTCTAAAAACTGAAATT
>Ga0209374_1002781_pt1 | contig 14625 bp, 9 predicted proteins | sample SaaInlLV_DNA_10m_FD_184683 | JGI IMG/M metagenome (GOLD analysis project Ga0209374, IMG submission 184683) | Marine microbial communities from expanding oxygen minimum zones in the Saanich Inlet - SI075_LV_DNA_10m (SPAdes) (version 2) | ecosystem: Environmental > Aquatic > Marine > Unclassified ...
AGAAAAATAACAATGGCCATACTGACCGAACGAAATTTATCATAACCTGGGAAATAATCAAATAGAGTATAATTGAACCATGCGAGATTTTTACCCCAGGCGAGTAAAATTGAAAATAAACAAGCTACTAAAATCCAATTTCTGATCTTCGGCTCTACAATAAGAATGCCTAGTATAAATAGGAAACACATGATGGCACCTGCGTAGGTAGGGCCAGCAGTAATGGGTTGATCGCCCCAGTAGGTAGGCGCTGCTTTTAATTGATTACTCACTTGATCCCTAGTCATACCATTTTGACTCAATACTTTGCCTAAATGGGAATCGGTCGCTAGAGTTTGTTGACTTGCACCGCCAGAGAAATTAGGAATCAGAAACGTGAAGGACTCCATTATTCCATAGCTCCAATTGAAGACATAATCTTTATCTAATCCCGAATTTTCTCCACTTTCAGCATTACTGCTGAGCTCTGAAGGGCCCCTTGTAGAATATTTACTGTATTCTAAAGTTGTCCAAATACGACCGGCATTGGCACCTACGCCCAGAATGCCTGCCAAAATTAAGAGGGCAACTTGGGTGCCTAGTTTTGAATAATGCTTTGATTTTATCATCTCAAATAAATGAAATAGTCCATAAATAATGAGCATCAAAAATAAGTAATAGGTGATTTGCAGATGATTGGCTTGAATTTCTAATGCAACCGCCAAACTCAGCAAGCCCAAGGGTAACAGCTTCTTTTTTTGGGTAACCACCATGTGCACGGCACCCAATACGAGGGGCATGTAGGCAATGGCACGAACTTTCCAGATGTGTCCTGCCTCAATACTAATCATACTGAAGGTATTGAAACTAAAAGCTATGGCACCTATGAAGGCCAGCCAAGGTCTGACTCTAAAGGCGAGGAGCATGAGATAGCAGGAAAGGAAAGCTAAAAGGGTTACTTGGGCAGCTGAAGGAAATCCAAATGTAATGATGCGTTGAATATACTTGATAAGGTCACCACTCCAATAAATGTTGATTAAATAGGCAGGCATACCACTGAACATGCTATTGGTCCATAATGCTTCTTCTCCTGTCTCCTGTCTAAAATGGGTAGCTTCTTGTCCTGAACTCACGCCTTGGAAGATGTCATTTTGATTCATACTTTTATTCTCTATGATTAGCGGATGGAAAAAGGCCATCACCAATAAAAAGCCGAATGTTATGAAAATGGCATGAGGTTGTATTGCTTTCAGTAATTCTTTGGTTTTCATAAATTTATATTCAATCTTTTGGCTAGACCATTTATCATTTGATTGATCTCAAGAGACAATTTCAATTTGTAAATTGAGAACGAAAAAATCATGAGTATTAATCCCGATCGAATCATCATATCAATAAATGGATTGATTAATATCGGTATAAAATGATTAATTAAAAGTAACCCTAAAATGATTAAGGCTCCTAAAATAGTTTTGGTTGTGAAAGGAAAAAAATCATATGTCATTTTAATAAGTATTAATTTTAATAATCCATGTAGAGTAAAAACGACAAGTAGGGCGGTGGCGGCACCGATCAATCCATACCGAGGAATCAAAATGATATCTGATCCGATCATGACTAAACCCAAAAATAAGGTCATTATCATATGAAAATGGTAATATTTAGACATAGATATTATTCCATCATTGAGACTAAAAAGGAGATTGATCAACTTGGAAAGACCTACCAAAATAACGACATATCTACCTGCTTTATAGATTTGACCTTTGGGCATGATGGCGTAGATATTATCTAAATTAATAATGATTAATACATAAATAAGTCCTCCCAAAAGAAAGAGATTGATAGATGCTTTTTTGTAATGTTCATTGATACTGGCCAAATTACCTGAACCGAAGGCTTCAGCAATAATAGGGGTTGAAATTTCTCCAACAAATCTTCTCGGCATCTCAATTACCATCACCATAAATATAGCCGTCATATAGATCCCGCTGGCTTCAAGGCCCAAATACCGACTGACTAGTTGTTGGTCGGCTAAGTTTAGAAAACTTAAGCCCAAACCTGAAATGAATAAGGTTCCACAGTAGTAAATTAATTCACGAGCGATTTTCGGAGGAAGGGGTTTAAACGAAATCTTAATTTTATATTTATAAATAGATTCAAAAAATAGAAAGGCAATCAAGATAACATAAAAGCAAACATGTAGGATGATGAAAGTATGAAAGGAGATTATGGAGGTGGCAAATAATAAGATACTACCCATATTCAAAGATTTATAAACCAGATCTTTGAGAAGATTTGCCGTAAAAATATTTTTATGAATACTGGCCAAAGTTTGTAAAAACTGAAAGATAATGAGTTCTAAAGTTAGTACAATGAGCAAAACAAAATATGCATTGACTTCAGGAGATTTCTCAGCATAAAAATCAGCCCATGAATTGCGAAAAATGATTAAGATGATTAAAAAAAAGAGAGTCGAAAAGAACACTATCAAAATACCTAATCCGTATAAAGATTTGAGATCTGTTTGTGGATGTTTCAATAGAGATTTAAATCTAATCAATCCAGAATTAATACCAAATCGACCAAAGCTAGATAGCAGCAGTGCGGCACTCAATAAAGTACGAAATAACCCAATTTGATCGGGAGTCATAAATTTAGGCATTAAGATGACCGCATTCACAAATCCAATGGCTACGCCTAGATAAGACGCAGCGCTACTCAGTAAACTTTGACGAACGACTATTCCCATAATTGAGTGGTGAAATTACATCATTTCTTATTTATAGTGAGATGATGGCTCATTTAAGATTTCCGGTGATCGGTTGATATGAATCTTATAGATTAGTTTGAAGGCTCATCATTTCATAATTAAGTCAATTTGAGGTGCTCATTTAGGTCATCCATAATTTTAAAGCAAGGGCAGATAGAGTCAGAATAAGGATAAGTCGAATCCATTTCTCATTTACACCCACAGACCATCTGCTGGAAATCCATGCCCCAATGGCATTACCTATTGCTAAAATAAGACCATAGGTCCATAGGACTTTCCCATTGTACATAAATACCAACAAAGCCACTGAAGTATAACATAATACGACAAAGACTTTAACGCTATTGATTTTAGCCAAATTTAAACCATGGATTCCTGTGAGGGCTGCCATGATAATAAAACCCACACCTGCCTGAATGAAGCCGCCATAAATACCAATACCAAAAAAAAGAAAGATAGAAACGAGATTGCGCTTTTTAGTAAAGCGTTCAAGGGTTTCCATTTTATCTAAATAAGGTTTCAAAACCGTAATTATCAACACAAAAATCATTACAACAGATAATATTTTATTAAAGGAGCTATCGCTGATTTCTGTAGCAAGATAGGCACCTAACAGGGCACCTAAAGTAGCAGAAATACTTACCCAATAGGCGAAAGGAAACACCGCAATACCCTTACTTTTAAAACCTTTAACAGCAAAAATGTTTTGAATTATAAGAGCCACTCTGTTTGAGGCATTGGCTTCTGCGGCAGGAAGACCCATAAAAATGAGCAATGGCAGGGTCAAAAGAGAACCTCCTCCGGCAACGGTATTGATGAATCCTGCAGCAATGCCCGTGCTTATCAATAATACATATTCAGAGAAGGCCATGATCTAGTTTTTCAGAAGTGAGATGACACGCTAAATTATCATCACAACGGGCTAATAGTTCTTTCTGATTCTTTTTTAATTTAGGGTGGATTAAAAGCGGATTTAATACCACTAAAGGCAATAAGTTAAATCGGCGATTTTGTATTTCAGGATGGGGAATTTTTAAGTATTCAGTCTCTATAACTAGATCACCAAAATACAATATATCAATATCAATTATACGCTGACCCCATTTGATTTTTCTGATACGGCCTAGTTTTTTTTCAATATCCAGACAAATCTCCAAAAGCTGATCAGGCTCATAAGGGAAGTCAATTTCTAATACGAGGTTATAAAACCAAGGTTGATCGGTTTTACCCCATGGGGCGGTTTCGTAGATAGGAGACGATGCGTTTATTTTTAAAATATAATTCGAAATTTCGATACATGCCGTTTGAAGGTTATCTAGTCTTGATCCTTGATTGGAGCCTAATGAAAGGTATATTTTTCTCATATTGTGGACAAACAAATTTAAGGATCAACAAGTTAATAAGCTATTAACAACTATTTTAGCGTAAAATTAATATTTGAGATATGAATTTCCTTAAAAACATACTGGCTTCTTTATTGGGCCTTATAATATTTTCTTTTCTTTTTTTCTTCTTATTGATAGGTATTGCCGCTGCAGGAGAGGGTGATGAAACGGTCAACGTTGAGCCTTCATCTATTCTTTATTTGAAATTGAGTGGTGTTCTTCAGGAGCGGACTACTGAAGATCCTTTGAAAGACCTTTTTCCCGAAGCAGCAGTTTCGGAAATTGGACTGCATGATTTGGTTTCGACCATTCAGCATAGTAAAGAAGACGAACGTATCAAAGGTATTTATCTAGACCATCAGTTATTGAGTGGTGGTTTTGCTTCATTAAAAGAAGTGAGGGATGCGTTGATTGATTTCAAAGCCTCAGGAAAAATCATATATGCCTATGGAGAATACTTAAGTGAAGGAGATTATTATCTGGCATCGGCGGCAGATGTTTTTTTTATGCATCCCGAAGGATCTTTAGAGTTTAATGGTTTGATGGCCAATATTACCTTTTTCAAGGGTTTGTTTGAAAAGTTAGAGGTAAAACCAGAAATATTCAGAGTAGGGTCTTTTAAAAGTGCGGTCGAGCCATTTTTAAGGAAAGATATGAGCTCCGAGAATCGACTTCAATATACTTCACTACTTTCCACTATATATGATATTTATTTAACTGATGTGGCTGAGTCCCGCGACATTCAAAAAAGAAATCTCTCAAGATATTCAAAAGAATTAAAGATTCAAGTTCCTGCAGATGCCCATCACTACGGATTAGTAGATTCTCTAGGTTACAAGGATGAACTTAAATCCTTGATTGCATCAGATTTAGAACTAGAAGAGGCTTCCGATATTGAGTTTATTTCCTATCAGAATTATAAAAAATCTCTGAAGAATAAATATGCTAAGGATAAAATTGCCGTAATCTATGCCAATGGATCCATTGTTATGGCGGGAGATGATACGCAAGTTGTGGGTTATAAATTGGCTAAAGAAATCAGAAAAGCCCGTGAAAACAAATCGGTAAAAGCCATTGTATTAAGAATTAATTCACCAGGTGGAAGCTTGGTTGCTTCAGATCTTATTTGGCATGAAGTGTACTTAACCAAAGGAGTGAAACCTATCATCGCCTCGATGGCTGATGTAGCTGCCTCAGGAGGTTATTATATCGCCATGGCCTGTGATACTATTATTGCACAGCCTAATACGATCACAGGATCGATAGGCATCTTCGGTATGTGGTTCAATTTTGGGCAATTACTTGAAAATAAATTTGGGATCACTCATGATGTAGTTAAAACGGGGGATCATTCAGATTTGTATACGGTGACCCGTAACCTTACTGATTTTGAGCGCAGCGCCATTCAAAAAGGGGTAAATAAAGGATATCAAACTTTTATTTCAAAGGCAGCTATGGGAAGGGGGGTGACTTCCGAAGCGATTGATAAGGTAGGTAGTGGTCGCATATGGTCTGGGACACAGGCTTTAGACAATGGCTTGATTGATGTCATCGGTAATTATAATGATGCCGTCGACCTGGCGGTCGCCATGAGTGGGATTGAAGGTGATTATCGTGTGGTTAACTATCCTGCACAGAAATCTATGTTTGAAAAAATATTGGGTTCGGTAACCACCGAAATAAAAGGTTTGAATTCGATGAATAATGAAGTGATGGCTCCTTATTTTAGACAAATTAAATCCTTACAAGAGATGAAAGGGATTCAAGCGCGAATGACTGAAGAATTCATTATTTATTGAACAGCAATGGTGATTTATTTACCTCAAACTCTCAGCTAACAATACCCTTTTTGAAAATTTCAATATAAATCTGGCATGGGTGGCATCAATGCTTCCTAATATGGATTAATTCATTTAGAAAAGAAATAAAAAAGCCCATCAAATGAATGAGCTTTTTCTACATGCTGATCATAAAGCCCTTGGATCTTCAAAAAAACTACCATTATCACTTCATTTGAGAGGGTTTTTATCAAAAAATTCTAAATCCCTAAAAATAATGGCTAAAATGAGAAGGAGGAAGGGGACTCCATGTAATAAGGCATTAAACCAGTCCATGAGCTCCATTACTCGAACACCTCTTTGAATCTATTTGATTTTACCCAAAATATGTAGTTCTAGGGAAAATGGGGCTAATCTAGGGGTTACGCAGACCAAGGCTATGAATCCCATATTTTTAGTTAAGATTTTTTTTAAGTCATTCATCATTTTAATTAGATTCAGTAATAGCAATCTTTTTTGAAAAAAAATTACTCAGAACTCCCTTTAAAGATTTTAAGTCTTCTTGAGTTCCAAATTGTCACGCAACTTTTATTTCGAAAGACAGGCAGTCCCAATCATTTAATGCCACTTAAATCAGAGATATAATTTTTATTCTCTTCGGTAAAGGACATCTTTAGCATAGGCAAACTCAATATTTATGAAATATCTGAAAATTTTCATTTTTCAAATGCGCAATTAGACAAGAACTAATTTAGTCATCTGTTACTTTTATTCACCTGTCACTATCTGTAACAGATGCCGATTAATCGGCGGAATTTTCAAAAAGGCCCTAAAGCCTGAAGGAATTACCAATAAAACTGAAAATAATTAAATCAGATTGTTGTCTTTGGGAGAAGGAAAAGAGCTGCGCCTCTTATCTTTTTTTGATGATGAAATTAAAATTACTCGAGCGGTTCATTTGGCATTAACAATATCTGATTCTGATCCATTTATATAAAGACTAGATTCAATGAAAGTAAATTATTTTGATTGGATAGGAGAAATACCTAACAAAATAAATATTCATCACGATGGCATTAAACAGGTATACTTTCAGTGTACAAATGGTTATTGGATTGAGATAAATTGCAGTGGGCAAAAAAAATGATAACATTGGCCATTGATTGTGATTATTCATATTTAATTCAATGAGGTCGCCATTTTAGAAGCTCTTGCGAACAAATATTTGTGATTAGGTCATCGTTTTATGACTGATTCAATGATGATGTTAAAAAGTATGATTTAAGGTAATTAAATTTTTTGTAAATCAAATGCTATCAAAACTTAATAGACGTCACGATAAACTCAACCTTAGGACTGTATTCAGTCGTATTTAAAGGATAGGAGAACCTGACACCTAAATCAAAATCAACCAATCGAAGGGTCCGGACATCAAAAGTCAATTCTATTCCTGTCGATTCGTACATATTCTCAGCGTAGGGTACATTACCATTAAAGGTAACCGAGGTGAGGGGAGTCAGCACAGCGATGGCAGTATTATTTATAATCACACTTGCGTGATCATAAAAGAAGTTTGCTTTGACTCTTTTAATGAAAAATAAAGGACCTATGGCTAAATCAGGATAGCAAATAGGGAAGGAATAATTGAGACCGATTCGGCGGATTTGATCATGGATGAGTTTACCATAACCTCTGGGATACCTGAAATTATCTAAAAACTTGTATTGCGAGATAAAGGGTTCTGAATGATGATCTATTTCAGCGAAGAAGCTATGATTTTTAAAGATTCCGGGTAGATAAAGCCTACTGTTGATTAAAAAAGCATGGGAGGTATTAGAAGTTGTTCCCATGCTTTTTTGGTAATTTGATTGAAAAAAAATGCCCAATCTTGGGTAAAGGTGCTGATAAGCCTGTCTTAGGGTAAATCGCATTTGGAAGTCTAATTCATAGCTCGCAAAAGAACCATCTGTTCCTGTCTCCTTAAGATCATAGTTTACCCAATGTTGTCGTAAATTTTGATTGAGCGCTACAAAATTATAAAAATTTCCTAGGGTTAAGTTGAAGGGTAATCTCACACCTAGGCCTATGTTGTTTTCAGTCCAGTTTTGATTTCTTGTTTCTAAATTAGGAGTGATTTCATCATTTTCTTCGGTTTCGAAGTAAATGGGCACGTAGTTGTTCCTGTTTACTCGTGAAGTTTCTAATGACAAAATGGGATAGTATTTCGCCCATTGTAAGCCCGCTGACCACGAGCTGCTCTTCTCATTTAAATTAAATTGATAGGCACCCATACCCGATAAATTACTCATTTTATTATCGGCGTACATATTAAATATCAAATTGGGAGGTTCATAAGCCAATAATCGACTGTGTAGTTGCAATCGATCTGTAGTAGGATAAGATTGCTCTTCGTAAGATTGTTCAGAAATATTTTTAAGAATATCATCTTTAAATAGTGGTTCAAAATAATCAACCAATGAATGTTCTACGCTTTCGAGAGGTTTCCAATTTTCTTTGATCAGGGGAGTGGTATGGATGTCATAACCCATGTCTGAATACGCACTATAAGCCAGCATTTTTCCATTTGGAGAAATGCTCGGTTGGATAGCACCAAATAGGGTAGAGGTTACTTGATAAACGCGCTGATCTTGAATTGAATGGGCATAAATATTATCTATACCATTAAAGATACCATCAAAGTAAATATGATTTTGATGGAATGTCAAATGGGCTATTTTTTCAGTCCACCAGGGGGTTATCAGGTGACTTTTTCCTGTGTTAAGATGGATGATTTGAATAGCATTTTTCCCTGATTTCCGTACGATTGTCGCGATCCTTTTTTCATCTATCCAAGTGGGAAACGCATATTGATATTGATGTTCATTATTGATTCTGTCATCTAGATGACCGTTTTGAACATTGAGGACATGAAGCTCATACCCTTGGTTGGCAGGGGCATGAACTGCGATAATTTTATCCCCACTCTTGTTGATTTCGGGGGCAAAATATCGGGCTTTAAGGGTGAGTTGTTTTTTTAATTGTAGGGTATGATCATATAAAATGAGATTACTATATTCTACATTTCCCCATCTAGGATCATAGGCCTTTTCGGTCCAAATGAGATAAGATTTATTGATACTTAATTGGGCATTGGAGGGAGCATAAAATCCAGGGCGAGTGATGCGGTTTTCTGTCCCATCTTTCTGGATGGAATAGAATGCTGGAATTTCGTTGAACCCTGCTTTTTCAGCGATGAGGGTTTCAGCATCAAGGTAGTTGGGGTGTGCGTAGCTCGTGAAAGTCTTTTTTACCTTATTATTTATTGTCTCAGCTTCTGTAAGTTTAATTTTAGCTGCTTTTTGCACCCATTCTTTCTTTAATTTTGAAAAGGTAGCTTCATAATATTTAGGGGTACGCATACCCGTATGTTTTTTCAAGCTTTTACTGAAAGGATAAAATTTAAGAAAACTTGATTTTACAGCTTCTTGAAGTAGATTCCCCATGATACCTTCGCCATAATCTAGATTCAGGGATGCTGTCAGGTGATAACCCATATTATATATATTGGGAATCAGTTTTTTATAGGATCCTGCGCTGTTTTTTTCATAATTCAAGGAGGTTCCTGTCAGCAATAGGGCACGATACTGTCCCTCGAAATAGGGCATCCGACCGCGTCCTGCATTACTTAAGAGAGTCTCTGTAAAAACCGCATCTCCCTCAAAAAACCAAGGAGGCATAATTAAATGTGCCAAGGAACTCCAAAAATAATCACCAAAAAACATATGGGCTGCGTTGACGATTCCTATCCGAGCGTTTTGTAATTGCTGTACATGTCGATATTCGTGGATGGCCAACAGATCATTCCAGTCAATCGCTCCACCAAAATTATTTTGTGGGGGATTAATATAAAACTCTGAACGAAAAGGTCCCACAGCAACAAATGCATTGGGAGTGATGGATTGATTTTGAAGAATGATACTCACTTGTTCTTTTTTCGGACCTAAGGAAAAGTAACTGCTGTCATTAAGTTTTTGAATGACATTGGCAATCCGAGCGGCTTGGCCATAAATGCCTTCTTGATAGATGATCTTTGCTGCATCGTTTTCTATGTATTTCCATTGAATAGTGGGTGGATTAAGTCCTATATTATAGGACTGAGCAATCAATCCATAGGAAAAAAAAACAATAGAAAGAGTTAAATGTATTCTTTTCATTAGAACCGATTGTTGAAGGTAATACCTACATACTGGTGGGCTTCTGCTTCAAGGGTTTCTTTGGTTTTAAAATAATAAGTAGTAATCAAGTTAAATCGGGGCCAACTTAGAGCAAAACCGATGCGATTTTGAACAAGCCATGGTTTTGCTGTTTCAGTATGTAGACTTTGAGGTCCAATCAAGTTACCTTCAATGGTGGCATTGTAGGCACTATAGATAAATCCAGGAGCATAAAAAAAATAACTTTCTATTATTTTCTTGGTCCTGTTTGAAGACGATGGGCTACCTAAATGTCCCCCGAATAAAGTCGTTGAGGCCTGATGTTTTAAAAAATTGAATCTTACCAGTAGTTCTTCCGAAAATTGATTAAAGACGGTTCCTACCGATACATTTGACTGGGAATAGAGATCGAGAATTTCATTACCTACCAATCTTCGAGCATAAGAAGCATGAAAATTAATTATAGGACTATGGGCAATTTGGTACTTCCAACCCGCGGGTTTAGGAATATTTAATACCGTATGCCAGGTAATTTGAAAATCATCGGTCAGTGTATGAGGCCCCATTAATCCAAGTTCAACACTTGTTTTTAAATACTCCTTTTGATTGAAATAAAATTCTCTATTAAAGCTGAATCCTAAAAGTCCTGCATAAGGGCGATCAAACTCCTTAGGATCATCCCAAGAAACTCTTCTGGGTGTATAAATGCGTTGATGAAAGGATATTGAATGGATGATTTTATGTTCATTGATTTTATGTTTACTGAGCCATCGGTAATCAAGATAAAGACCAGAAGTGTAGTACTGATCCCTTTCTAGAGAGGTAAATACATCATTATCAACAGTCAATCTGAGTTCTTTGGTGTACATACTTATCGTGTCTTGCGCTTTCATAAGACATGGACCTAGAAGGAATAGGCAAAACCAAACCACTTTGTACATATAGATCAAAGATAAGAGGGTTTTACTTCTATAAATAACAGGAAAGACCAACAATTTAACAATGCGGACAATTTCTTATTTTCAAAAAAAGCTTTAGCTTCTCAAAAATGCATGAAAATATGCTCTTCATCGAGGTATGTAGCTTTTGCTGATTTATTTATTTAGGGGATTTAAGCCTGTGATTTTTTGGGAAAAGGCTAGATAAATCTGTTAATATCAAATTTTTCAAGATAGTCCGCCACACGTCTCACAAAACCACCACCCAAAGAGCCATCGATGACACGATGGTCATAGCTATGGGACAAAAACATTTTATGGCGGATGCCTATAAAGTCACCTTCGGTAGTTTCGATTACCGCAGGTTTTTTTTGTATGGCACCTATAGCCATAATGGCTACTTGAGGTTGCATGATGATGGGTGTACCCATAACGTTACCAAATGATCCTACATTAGAAACAGTGAACGTACCTCCGTCCAGTTCATCGGGTATAAGTGCATTAATGCGTGCTCTATGAGCTAGATCATTTACTGCTATGACCAAGGATTTAATATCTAGTAGTTCCGCATTCTTAATGACAGGTACGATGAGATTTCCTGAAGGAAGTGCCACAGCAACACCAATATTGATATGGCTTTTTTTAATAATTTGATCACCTTGGACTTGAATGTTGATCATAGGATGATCTTTGATGGCTTTCACTACTGCCTCAATAATGATGGGGGTAAAAGTTAACGATTGACCCGAGGTTGCCTTGAATTTTTCTTTGAATTTATTTCTCCAAGAAACAATGGGACTCATGTCTACTTCGACAAAAGAAGTCACATGTGCAGAAATGGATTTAGATTCAATCATGCGCGAAGCAATCATTTTTCGCATCCGATCCATGGTTATAATTTCATCCTCACCTGAGATTGTCAGGGGTGTATGATTTTTAGGGCTTTCAAGTATTCCATCAACGGAATCTGATTGCGAGTTCCTTGAGCTGAGGTAATTCAATATATCCTGCTTAGTAAATCGATCCTCTTTGCCTGATCCAGCTATGTTTTCAAGTTCGCTGAGATCTATTTGCTCTTGTTTTGCAATATTGCGCACCAAGGGAGAATAGAATCGGTTTTTTTTGGGATATGTTAAGATGGTTTCAGGACTTTTCAGACCCATAGCCTGATTTACATCGACTACATTTTTTTGCTCCTTTGGTTCAGGTGTTACAGAAGTTCGGATAGTGAGAGGCTCGTCTCCTTCGGTCAAAAGCTCTATAATGGCTATGGGCTTACCGACTTGAATAATATCCCCTTCTTGGGCCAGTATTTCTTTGAGAATTCCGGAGTGAATGGACGGAATTTCTGTATCCACTTTGTCAGTGGCGACTTCGAGAACAGACTCATCTTCATCTATAGGATCGCCCACCTTCTTTAACCATGACAAAATGGTACCTTCCATTACACTTTCACCCATTTTGGGCATCCTCATTTCAATAGAAGCCATATTTTAATACATTGGTTAAATACGAAACAAAGATATAGTATTTTGCTATTTCACTCCAACATTTAACCGGATCATATTCAAGGCGGCTAAGGCTGACCAATGGACAATGAAGGTGCGGTCTCGTGAAAAATTAAATTTTTTTGCTAGGGTCTTATGCTTGTCAGAATAGGCAATCCAAACGGTACCCACTGGTTTTTCGGCGGTACCGCCATCCGGTCCAGCGATACCGGTGGTGGCGATGGCAATGTCGGCATTAAGTTCTTTTCTTACTCCTTCTGCCATGGCTTTAGCGACCTCTTCACTAACAGCACCTTGTTGTTTGAGGTCTTCCGTGCTTACACCCAATTGCGTTATTTTGACCTCATTTGAATAAGCAATCACGCTCCCCTTAAAATATCGTGAGCTGCCAGGTACGCTGGTAATCATGTGGGCTAAATAACCCCCAGTACAGCTTTCTGCAGTAGCTAAAGTCAAGTTATTGTTATTTAGTAATTGGCCAATAACTCCTTCTAATGAATCTGTACCAAATCCATAAACATACTTAGCTATTTTGGGCATAATGGCCATTTTGAGTGCATCAATTTCTTGCTTGAGAGTATTAAGGTCATCACCAGACCCCGTCATTCTAAGTTTGACTTGTCCTTTGGTAGGTAGGTAGGCCAATTTTATGTGGTTGGGTAAGTTCACTTCCCAGTCTTCAATTAAGTCTGATAAATTTGATTCCGTGATTCCAATGGTTTTGATGATGTGATGGTGTAATACGCCTTTGCTGAACATTTCATGCAGCTTGGGTAGAATGCCTTGGGTCATGATACTTTTCATTTCATAAGGTACTCCCGGCATGGCTACAAATACGGTATTTTTTTCGTAAAACCACATGCCTGGGGCCGTACCCACAGGATTGGTAATTTTCTGGCAATTTGCAGGTAAATCGGCTTGTTGGGCATTGAGAGCGGTTACCTCTCTACTTGCCTTAGCGAAGAGTAGGGTAATATCGCGCAGTACCTCTTCATGACGGACCATACCTACCCCAAAATATTCAGCTAAAAGGGATTTGGTGAGATCATCTTTGGTAGGGCCAAGACCTCCTGTGATCAATACGATGTCAACTCTTTCGGCTGCTGTGGCGAAGGCATTTAAAATTTGATCTGCATCGTCGCCAATGGTCGTTCTTTGGAAAACCTTGATGTTATATTCATCTAATTTATTACTGATCCAATGCGCATTGGTATCAAGGGTTTGGCCATAGAGGAGTTCATCTCCAATAGAAATTATTTCTGCTGTTGTGATCATTAATTAATAATATTTTCAATGGTTATTGTGAAATCATTTTGTGGCTACGAAAATACATGGTTATATTTTTAAATTTTTGCTAAATCAATATTCATAATTTATCGAACCTTGTGTTCTGGAACTTAGGAAGGCAGTCACCTGCGACATAATGCTTTTCTTACCTCTCAATTCTTGTATTTGAGGCTGATTGAGGTTCATAACGATCAAGAGTCTGTCTAATTCTGAATCGGATAAATTGAATTTATTTTTAAGCTCACTGCGTACCGGTTCAAGCTCTATCAATTTAGCATAGGTAATGAATTTTTCAGTCTGAATCCTAGCTTCTACAGCTTTTCGCTTTTCTATATTCTCTTTGGTGAAATAACTAAGAGCACCACTAATGGCTACGCCGGGTGCATAAAATTCATTGATCATTGGAGAGAAAGATACTTGAGGGGTAGGACCAGTTCCAGGCTCGGCGATTCCCGGGATTTTCATTGGCCTGCCTTTATATCTCTTTGGAATACGATAATCAGTATTGGAAAAAACCCAGACAGAACCTAAAATAATGTCCATTGGAGCCATTTTACTCGTGATTTGTCGGAGAATCATACTTTGGTCTACAATGACCACAAGAGGTTTGTAACCAATGAAGGTCATTCTTACCGTATCATTTGGAGCGGCTTTAATTATGAATACTCCATTATCTGCTGATAAGGAGCCTACTTCCTGGGTAATGTTAACTATGTAGACATAGGGCATGGGCGATTGATTCTCATTCAATACGACTCCTTGT
>Ga0209374_1002803_pt1 | contig 14548 bp, 18 predicted proteins | sample SaaInlLV_DNA_10m_FD_184683 | JGI IMG/M metagenome (GOLD analysis project Ga0209374, IMG submission 184683) | Marine microbial communities from expanding oxygen minimum zones in the Saanich Inlet - SI075_LV_DNA_10m (SPAdes) (version 2) | ecosystem: Environmental > Aquatic > Marine > Unclassified ...
TTCTACTCTATCAGTTCCTACCATGGGTCTGCCTCATATTGCTGGCTGTGTGTTGGCTTATGACCATTGCCGCTAATATTAGTTGATTTTCACAAATCTTTAACATCAAACCTACGACCAATACCAACCTTAGAACGTTATTCTGCATACATTTCCAGTAGTTCTAGCGGAATAATCCTCAGTGATTCTTCATGAGTTGCCTCTAAGTTAACTGGACATGCAACACCATGATTTGCTGCATCCAGCCAAGTCCTAGCACAAATACACCAGCGGTCCCCTGGTTTAAGCCCGGGAAAATTAAATTGTGGCGCTGGAGTTATCAAATCATTACCTTTTGATTTAGCAAATTCAAGAAACTTTTCGGTCAAGATACCGCATACTACATGCAGACCACGGTCATTTTCATCAGTATTGCAACAACCATCCCGATACCAACCAGTAAGCGGATCTGTTGAGCATTCTTGCAGTTCCTTACCTAGAACATTTAAATTAGGATTCATATTCATGCCTCAGTAATTCTTGATAATTAATATTTGTAAAAACCTTCGCCAGACTTTCTGCCTAATTTGCCGTCTGCCACCATATCTTTGAGTAACGGAGCCGGTGCATATTTGTCATCTGCTAAGCCTTCATGAAGAACATTCATGATGTGTAAAACAGTATCTAGTCCAATTAAGTCCGACAGAGCCAATGGCCCGATTGGATGATTCATACCGAGTTTCATGATCCCGTCTATTGCTTCAGGTTCTGCAACTCCCTCTTGTAAAGTTAAAATTGCTTCATTGAGCATTGGGCACAAAATTCTATTGGAAATAAAACCAGGTGAATCGTTGCAAGATAATGCGGTTTTACCCATCTTTGCGGCTGCACTGACTACAGAAGCATTGGTTGAATCACTTGTTGCTTCGCCGTTGATAATTTCAACTAACTTCATTATCGGCACTGGATTCATGAAGTGCATACCAATCACTTTGTCAGGCCTGCTAGTGGCCCTGGCAATCTCTGAGATAGAAATCGAGGAGGTATTTGATGCTAAGATACATTCAGGTTTACAAATTTTGTCAAGTTCGGAAAAAATGGATACTTTCAAATCCATTATTTCTGGAACTGCTTCAACTACCAAATCTACCGAGGCACAATCAGTACGTTCTATCGAGGTGGAGATTCTTGCAAGTGCAGCGTCTGCATCAGACTGAGTCATGCGTTCTTTAGCAACCAGTTTGCCTAGTGAACGCTCAATATTCGAGATACCTTTGTCCACGTAATCCTGCTTGATATCAACCATCACCACATTGTATCCAGCACATGCTGCAACTTGTGCAATTCCATTTCCCATTTGTCCTGCCCCGATAACTGCAATACTATCCATGTCAATCCCGTAGTTACTCCCAGTCACACTAGATTCTTGAATATGTGGTATGTAGGGAGAATTTTTAATTACCGGATTGAAACCATTATACTTATGGTTGAAATTCTTTGCCCCCATTGCGAAGGCGAAATAGAGCTCGATGATGATGCATCAGGCGAATTTGGATGTCCACTGTGTGATGGTGAATTCGAATGGAATGTCGAGGAAGATGTATCATTTGATGATGCTGTGACACATACAGACAATCGAATAATGACCACTGACTTCAATGAAATGCCAGCGGTTCCAAAGGTTGCAGGAATTGCGTTTTGCATCTACATGGGCTTTGTTATCATAATGGGCCTGGGGGGTATAATTCTGGGATTAACGCTTAGTAGCGCAGAATCAGCAGTTGGCTCAGGAACTTCGTTTGGTGCTGTCTTTGTCGTCATTTCTCTAGTAGTCACTGGCTTAGCAACCGTTGGCATGGGTTTTGGAATTAAAACTGCAAAAGGTGAATTTATCGCATTAATCGTGATTACCTGCATCTCTGGTTTGATGTTTTTATTCTCTGTATTTGGCTATGAAGATGCTGCTGACATACCGTCAATACTTATTGCTCTAGCGTTTACTATCGGAAACCTGTGTTGTGTTTTCGTACCAATACTCAAAGCCCAATTTACTGGCGTTTTAATCGGCAGTTCTGGTCCTAGAACACCAAAAAAAATGGTAAATGAATTTGATAAAAGCAAATCTATTCACCCCCTCGAATGGGCAGGACATGGGGTTTCATTAGTGATGTTAATTATGGTAATTGTTTGCTTGAGTTCTAGTTCTTGGTATTCAATAAGTGTAGATGATGAAGATTTTCTCACAATGGGCCTATCTGAAGTGGAACTGGATTTCGGATTTGGATTTGGATTAGGTGAAACTGTAACATATTCTGAACTAGTTGAAGATGAAGAAGACTTCTACGACGCACGATGTATTGAAGGTAGTTCTGCAGAATGTGATCAAATTAAACAATCTGTCGATTATTGGAAATCTTGGAAAACATCTACTTTAATCTTGAAAGTAATGCTAATAATTACTCTAGTAGTTGCCATTATTGGAATAATCTCTAGGCTTGCAGCGATTCTTGCTAACACTGGATTAATGAATTTACCCGATAAGGGATATATGGTTAACGACATTGTTCGGAAGTTTTCTTCAATTGTAGTCTGCTTGTTATTGTTAATTGGTGTAGTAATTTTTATGATAATTCAACCAGGAGTCGGCCCTGATGAGGTTTGGGGAGGTAGTGATGAAGGTTTAGACGGTAGTTTTGGAGCAATCGTTTGGATTGCAATAGTACTTTCAATGACCGTACCCATACTATCTAAATTTGAAATTGACAACTCTTGAATTAGGAGTAGCCCGAGTCGGATTTGAACCGACGTCGGCGGGACCAAAACCCACCATGATGGACCCCTACACTATCGGGCTCTGTTCTAGCCGGAGACAAACTAGTTTTTCTCCTTGTCGGAAACATCACTCAAGAAATCTAAGTAAATTCTTGTCACTTATCTTAGACTTTGCACTGGCAATAAACTCCTCTAGAACAATGTCCTGCTTAGTTTGATACATTATTGCTTGAAGACCCATATCCAATTTATCGATTTGTTTGACGAATTTTGCTTCTCCTGTTTCTGCTGCTTCATACTCCTCAAATAGTGATAACCATTGTGGAGCAATTTCAGACATGGCTTTATGCTCTAATTCTGCTTTATTCGAGGTGTCATCATGCGGAGTTAAATCGCCGACTCGGACCTCTGGGAGGTCATGCACCAAGCAGAGCGATAATACTCTCTCTAGATTGAGGTCCTTTGGCGCAAGTCTTAGTGCCAGAATCGCCATGCCCCAAGAGTGTGCTGCTACTGATTCTGGATTTTCAACGCCGGAACGAACCCATCCAGTTCTTGACAATTGTTTCAACTCTAACATCTCTAATAGGTTGTCTCGCATGTTTGTGCCTATATGCAAGAGGTCAAAACCTACACCCCTAATTGCTTGATATGCAGACCGGGAAACCAGCATGGTGGGATGACGCAATTACAGCATTATCAAATGATGAACTACTTGGAGAAATAGTCAAGAAATATCCTGATGGATGCCTAGAAGGGAAAGGTGATTTGTTTCAAACTACGGTCAGATCGATTGTCGGCCAACAAATATCAGTAATTGCCTCTGATGCTATTTGGGGTCGACTGGTAAAAATGCTCGGTAGTGCTACCCCAGAGAATGTCATGAAATTTAGTCAAGAAGAAATTGCTGCTTGCGGGTTAACTAGACCTAAGTCAAACTATATTCATGGCTTAGCAGCTAATTCGGATTTGCTGTTAAATCAGGATTGGGAAAACATGACTGATAAGGAAATAAAACAGCATTTGATTCAATTCAAAGGTATTGGCCCGTGGACTGCTGAAATGATGTTGATGTTCTCATTTATGCGTCCTGACGTATTTAGTGTGGGTGATATCGGACTTGTCAAGGCAGTCAAAATATTAGCACCACAGGCAGAATCAAAAGATGATGTAGAAGAAATCGCCAAGCGATGGTCACCATACAGAACTGCGGCATCATGGTATCTCTGGAGAATGATTGACCCAGTTCCTGTGGGATACTAAGCGGGCAAATAATTAACAAATAAACCCCTAATGGCTGACTATGACAGATAGTGAGCCATCGACATTATCTGAAAAATTAGATAAGACAAAAAAACGTCTTGGCATTCTATCCAAAAAGGTAGCAAATAGTACCAAATCAATGGTTGAAAACACCAATAATTCAATCAAGGCTACGATTTCTGAGCAAAAGGAAAAACGCCAACATAAGAAACAAGAGAAATTGGCTCAAACTAAAACCGAATTATCAGAAGCGGGACTATTTGATGATGTTCCGTCAATGGTCACCTTGCCTGAATTTGAAAATGAGCGGATGGAAATTGCCTCAGAGCAAAATGACACAATGATTACCATTGTTGAAGAAATGCAGCGTTTATCACAACGGATTGATCATCTAGAACGTCGACATAAAGCAATATCAACTAATAATTCAAAAGTCCACCAAGTCACCAACACTCAACCAAAGCAAGAAAGAGAACCTAATACTACAACTTCACCGGTTATGGGAGAAGTGATTCATCTACTTGGAGCGTCACTGGTTTGGATTGTGATATTATTTGGGGCTGACAAAATCATCTCTGAACGTGCAATACTGATAATGGATAGTTATCCTGCAGAAATACCAATTTGGGGAATTGGTGCTATGACTTGGTCAATGTACATGTTATCAAGGCTAGGCCAGTCATCTAACATGCTTCGATTACCAAAAATCCTATTGTTTCAAACCGCTGCAGCAGTTGGAATTACTACCTCTCTTGGATTAATGGTTTATGATGAAACAATGACTACAGTTTCTAACATATGGGTATGGGGCACAATTATTGCGATTGGACTATTGCTAGCTGCGAGTATGATTGCTTCAGTTTGGCAATCAACCAAAAATCTAGTAGGAATAACCGATGAGGAAGAAATTATTGATTGACTGATTCTGGATTCTTGAATAAGTCTTTGACGATATTCTTTTGATGGGATTCAATTGTTCCACCACCAATCTCCAACAATTTAGAGTCACGCCACAATCGCTCAACATGGTATTCACCAACATAACCGTAACCACCCATTACTTGAATTGCGGAATCAGCAATTTCTTTAGCAGCCGTTGATGAAAACAGTTTGACACCATCAGAGTCCAATCGGTGACCGGCTTTACCAAGTTGCATATTTGCCGCAGTGTCATAGATATAGGATCTCATAGCACGATACTTAGCCCATGAATCGCCAATGTGCTTTTGAATTTGACCAAAGTCGCGTATTTTATTGCTGAATGCTGTTCTGTCCGTAGCATAACGGTTCATCTCATCTAGACACCTTCGACCGATTCCCAAAGACATTGCAGCAAGAGTTAGCCGCTCAACTTCTAGGTTACACATCATGTGAATTAGTGATTCACCAAGTCCGCCAACTAGATTCTCAGCGGGAACTAAACAATCATCAAATACTAACTCAGCAGTATTGGAAGCCCTCATACCAGTCTTATCGTAGATCTTTTGGCCAACTGAATATCCAGGCATACCTGCCTCAACTAAGAAAGTGGACAGTTGAACCCGACCTTTTTCGTCAGTTCCAGTTCTTGCATAAACCCAAACAACATCAGCAGGAGTTCCAGTTTCGTCTAAACAACCGTTAGTAATCCACATCTTTCGACCATTCAGTTTCCAAGTCCCATTATCCTGTTGTACCGCACTAGTAGTTAATCCCAAGACATCAGTACCTGCATCTGGTTCAGACATAGCCATAGCACCAATCCATTCACCGGAGCAAACCTTAGGTAAGATTCGGGCTTTTTGGTCTTCATTACCATTGTATGCTAAGTTGTTGACAAATAACATTGCATGAGCCAGATATGCTAGTGCGAAGCCTGGATCTGATGCTGAAAGTTCTTCGTGAACTATTGCACAAGCAGTCGCATCTAATCCTGCACCGCCATGTTCTTCCGGTGCACTGATGCCCAACAGTCCCATATCTCCCATTGACCGTAGTAAATCTAAGTTGAATCGTTCATGTTTGTCGTGCTCAAATGCTTGAGGTTCGACAAACTCGTTAACCCAGTCTCTTACCATTGAGCGTAACATTGCGTGTTCTTCACTAGGATTAGCGATATCCATAACCTCACCATGGTAAGCGGGAAGGTCACCCTTTTTGACGATTTGTAGAATATTCATCGTCTAAACAAACGTCGTTTCCTTTTTGATTTGCCGCGCTTATTGTCTAAATCACGCGCAGAACGACGGGTTTCATCCTCCATTCCAATGGCAGGGCGCACTCTAGTTTCTGGCGGCGCACCAATTCTCCAAAGATTTGGCGGTGGGCCACGATGACTTTTCTTGACCCGTCTAATCTGTAATTGCTGACTTCGATTTTGCTTACGGGCAACTTTTCTTGCTCGCTTGCCGACATGGCGCAAGTGACCATTGAATATTTGTGGTTCTACCGACTTAGGCTCATTACCAATACCTATTCGTTCTAGAACTTGTTTTGCTAATGCTGTTGATGATTTAGTCACCACTACCTCATCTACAATACGTGTTGCTAGGCTGGCAAATGATGTATCATCAGTTACCACTGGTTGAGATTTTACCTGAAGAGTAATTCCTTCTGTAGTTTTGCCTTGATTATTTGCTTGTTTTAGTACTGAATCTGAAAAACTTTCAGTTAACGTCCCTTGCTTCCGCTCCATATAGTGCACCCCATCAGCACCAAATTTCGAAAATATGGTATAAGGTTAACCAGTGCTTATCGACCAAAAAGTGTCTTTTTGGGGGTATAGAGGGAACTTCGATTATCAAATCGGAGTTTTTATCCCCATGGCTCGTGCTATGCACCAACCGGCTCTTCCTTCATAAATTCCAAGAGCACCACCGGCAAACATTCCGACTACTGAGGCAGTTGTGAAGATATTTTCTGGTAAAATACCAGTAACAATCAGCAGGAATGCAATTATTCCGGCAAACACCGATACTGAGCCTCCAACGAGGCGAACAAATTTGCCTCTTGCGTCTATGTTACATTCTCTTACCATACCACGCACTACTTGTTTGATGATATAAATCATTGTTTTGATAGTTGTTGACAAGTAATCATATAGTAAACCACTAATCATACACCATGTCCTTTAGAATCTGTGCCTTTTGTTTTAGTATCAGAGTATATCCATATCTAGGATTTATGACAGGGCAACAGTATCAGTGTCAGGATTGTAAAGAAATTTCTCCGCTGGTTATTGAATTTGATAATGAGGAAGATTTCGCTGAATTTATGGCCAACCAGGAATCTGAATAACATCTAGTCAAACATCAAATTTGCATTGACAAAATCTAACTAACTGATTCAATCCACAAATTCAAAACACTGGTGTTGGTGCTATGGGTGTGACAGGGTTGGAAAAACTAGAGTGGCTTAGCCGATTTATTGACCAGACTCCTGGCGACAAACAGATTGGCGGCAAACCCCGACAAGTACCTGGAGTCTGTTGGTCTAGAGTAGAGCCATCAATTCCACCAAATCCAAAATTAATCCTGTGGTCAAAAGAGATGGCTGACAAATTAAACCTAGGAAGAGGACATGAATTAGTCTTAGGTGGAGGAAGTGTAGTAGATGGTATGCAGCCTTACGCCCAGCGTTACGGTGGTCATCAATTTGGCAATTGGGCTCACCAATTAGGCGATGGCAGAGCAATAACTTTGGGTGAAGTACAATTGCCAGATGAAGTACTAGAATTACAACTGAAAGGTGCTGGAACCACACCATATTCTCGGTTTGCTGACGGCAAGGCTGTACTACGCTCATCCGTTAGAGAGTTCTTGTGTAGTGAAGCTATGTTTCACCTAAATGTTCCAACTACCAGAGCATTGTCTTTGGTGACAACTGGGGAAATGGTCGTCAGGGATGTGATGTATGATGGCAATCCAAAACCCGAAATTGGCGCTGTTGTCTGCCGTGTTGCACCGAGTTTTATTCGCTTTGGAAGTTTCCAAATCCATACTGCCGATGGAAATCATGATACACTGAAGCAGCTTCTTGAGCACACTGTAAAGAATCACTTCCCGCAACATTCCGTTGCTGATGACAATGCACGCATCGATTGGCTAACTCATGTTGCAGAACAGACTGCGATAATGATCTCCAACTGGATGCGGGTTGGTTTTGTTCACGGTGTAATGAATACCGACAATATGTCTATTCATGGATTAACTATCGATTATGGACCGTATGGATGGTTAGAAAATTATGACCATGATTGGACTCCTAATACCACAGATTCCTCAAGACGTCGTTACCGATATGACCAGCAACCACAAATTGGAGCTTGGAATGTCGCTAGATTATTGGAGTCAATCGCTCCTTTAATGGATGATGTTGAACTATTATACCAGGTATTAGAACGTTATAATCAATATTATAGTGAACTACAAAACTCAATGTGGTTAGGAAAATTAGGCATGGAAAGTTTACAGGAATCCGATGAAACTCTGGTCGATGAATTAACCTCACTGCTCCAACAAGTAGAGACAGATATGACGACCTTCTTTAGACTATTATCTACCATTAATAGACCAGATATTACATTGTTAAAAAAAGCATTTTACGACCAAGATAACATCCCGGTAAAAGAGTGGAACGTTTGGTTAAACAAATGGTGGAAGCGAGTTGATGGCAAACCAAATCGAAATAACATGAACGAAGTCAATCCAAAATATGTACTAAGAAATTGGATGGCTCAACTGGCTATTGATGGAGCGGAAGATGGTGATTTTTCGATTTGTGAAGAATTATATCAATTGCTTAAACAACCTTATGCTGAACAACCAGAGTATGAAGACAAATGGTTCAAGAAGCGGCCGGAATGGGCAAGGCATCGTGTCGGATGTTCAATGCTTTCATGCTCTAGTTAACACAATTAATTACAATCACTTTATCAATGGCTTGCCATCAACTTAGTAGTATGGATGTAATATCACATTGGTTTTGGGGAATGGCCGTCACCCATGGAAAAATCAAAGGAAGATTCTCTGGAGCAATGGGAGTTATTCCTGACTTGATGGCTTTCTTACCAATTACGATCATTTCACTTTTCACTGGTCATCGAAATCCAACTGTTGACGATTCTACTGTTACCGCAGATTTCCACCCTCTTTCTTGGGAAATTTATCAATGGAGTCATAGTTCAATAACGGTAATTGTGTTCTTTTTGTTAACATGGTGGTATCTAGCGAAATTTGGGACACCCAAATTCCTAGAGGGGTTCTATTTAGCAACCATGAGTGCCAAAAAACAGGCGTTTCTGATATGGCTACCTTGGTTATTAAACATTGTAACAGATATCCCAAGTCATACCGCACAATTTTTCCCAACCCCTGTTTTTCACCCTATCTCAAATTGGCGATATGATGGCACTAGATGGTCTGAACCTTCAATTTGGTTCACTAATTTGGGAATCTTACTGACCGTATGGGCGGTAATGATTTACCTTGAAAGAAAAAGGTTAGCGATGGATGAGAACCAACAATAATTCTTGTTCCAGTAGTTTGAGCTCATGCCGCTAAGTTCATCGCCTGTGGGCTAACCGATTAATTTGTGCCAATCAATTCTGATGAAGCTTTGATGCGAGCAACCTTAGTTCGAAGCGACCCCTCTTTGTCCGGAGTATCACGTCAAAATATTGCTACAATGCAAGATGAATACCTTTGGCAGTACTTAGCACCTGATGGTAATCCAATCGATGATAAAGACCCGATTAACCGCTGGAATTCACTTGCTTTACCCCCTGCGTGGACTGAGGTATGGATTTGTCCAAATGCTAGGGGCCATATTCAAGCAACTGGTCGTGACGTAAAAGGTAGATTACAATATCGATACCATCCAGATTGGACTGAAATCACTACTGAAATGAAGTATGATGATGTGGTATATTTTGCTTCACAACTACCCCGACTACGCAAGCAAGTAGAACGGGACTTGGCAGAAAAAACAATGTCGCTGCACACTGTTTCCGCACTTGTTGTTCGCCTCATTGACCTCTACAATATTCGTGTTGGCAGTGATGAATATGCTAAGGCCAACGAATCATATGGTCTAACTACCCTCAAATCAATGCACCTAAAGCATATCAGAGGAGATGAGGCTGAGGGGCGTCATGACGCAGTATTTTCGTTTACTGGCAAATCTGACAAAGACTGGGAGATTACTATCGAAGATGATTATCTTGTTGATCTAATACTACGAACCAACCGTTTAGGAGTAAAGAATGCTGATTTATTTATGTACATCTCGGAATCAGACAACGAGGTTGATTTGAAAGCGGAGCATATTAATCAATATATTCGTGCCAATAGTGGTGAAGGCTTTACTGCCAAGAACTTCAGAACGTGGGCGGCTACTTCAAGGTGCGCAGAGCGTCTAGCATTCCTCTCAAAACCGCAGGATTCCCAAGCCATGAAAAAATGGCTAAAGAAACTGCCAGATGTAGAATCGATCCAAAAACTGTGGAGTGAGGGAGATTGGATTGTCCCCACAACTGAGACAGGGCTTAACAAAGCAATGCTGGCGGTTATCGATACGGTTGCTGCAAACCTTGGCAATACTCGGACAGTATGCCGCTCTTCTTACATTCACCCGTGGTTCCTAGGAGCTTGGATGGAAGGAAATCTTTTGGAAAAATGGGATGAACTGGCAAATTTGCGGAGAATATCTGGATTATCTGCTGGTGAAAGTACAACTTTACGGGTTCTTAAAAGTCTTTGAACCAATTATTAGTTTCTACAGATTACTGCCTATCAAAGAGTTCTTTTCTTCGCCCTTATCCATAGATCGCCATCAGGATATTTTGGGGAGAATTTGAAATTAGCCGAACGACCAGGCAAGAAAAGTCTGCCTATTTGCTTTAGCAACTCCAAAGTACTGTAGACAGGATATTGGGCCAAGCGATAACTTTCAACTTGAATAATCTCCATGCCTAATTCTTGCAATAATTGCAATAACAATTTCTTTGAAGTGAAACTAAAGTGGTCGGGAAGTGAGTATGGTTTGTGCTGATTTTCTAATGAAAGATTTGCTGAATCAACAGCTTGTATCAGAAGTTCCCCGCCATCATTGAGCATTTCACACCACTTTGCGATATCTTCTGGTGGGTTTGGCAAATGGCTGTATATGTCGATAGCAGAAATTACATCATACTTTTCTTGATGAGTCTCCAAGTCCAGGAATTTGAGGTTAATTCCCATCGCTATCGCTGCTTTGAGTTTATTGACATTGGGTTCAATCCCCATAACATCAATGTAGTCGCCACCAAAATTTGCTAAAGTTTCCACTAATTCTCCGTGTCCGCTACCAATGTCAAGCCAAGAATATTTTCTCTTTTCGCTAAACATAATTGCATAATTGAAGTCATTTAGCCTAGAGAGATAAATCTCTTTGAGTTTTTCATCAAATTGACCGAACTTTGTTGATTTATTATCGCCTTTGTGCAGGCCAGATTTAGATGCTTCATTGATATCTTCAAGACCAGGCCGAGGATTAAGAAAAAGCAGACCGCATTCTAGACATTTGACAAGATTATGACCATTTTCTGTGTCATAAAGTTCATTCTTGTTAGACTTGCACTGATAGCAGTCTACCTCAATCATAATCTGCGGACTGCGGATTATGAATTAAACTCACCGATACTATTGCGATTCTAGGTTTGAATATTTCTCCATATCTAAAATAGCGGAATTAAGAATAGTTCAAGAAAGCAGAAGAACAATTGAATCTTCGGGCAGAACTAATAATCATTGACCTAAGATTGATTCTTCAGTACCAACTACTATTAGGTGACTCAATTAATTGAGAACATGGAAGCAAATGAGTGTTTTATAGCGACTGTTGGCAGTGATTGGCATAAGATATCTAACTGCAATGTCCATATGACAATCAAGCGACGCCTGCAAAGAACCGTAATCAGGGGTGCAGAGGGTGACGACCTCTTAGATGAGGGAGCAGAATCTGCCGTTTACACAATCACTGGAAGTATGAGTATGTATGAGTATAAAGAAATGTTGACTATTTTCAGAGGCGGTCAGCCTTGGTTTCACGACCCGTTTGAAGATAAGCAGATGAAAGTATTATTCTCCAGCATAGATTATGACAGTGCTAGTGGCGACTATGAATTTATCTTAGTAGAGGATGCTGAGCAACACGAAATCAAGTCTTAGGTTTACGAATCAACCCTCGGTTTGATTTTACAAAGTAGTGCTCGTGTTGAGATACTATTTGCATGTTAAGTGGTAAATCATTATTTTATTCGAATCAAAAATAATAAATAAATAAAAACTCATCTTGATTTAAATCCACCAAATTTCAATAAAGGTCCGTCCCTAAGTTGCATGATTTTCCTAAACGGAAGGAATAAAGCAAGTTATCAAATATCAACAAAACTAGGGTGCGCCATGTCAATCCATGACAATGTATTTGCAAGAATTGAATCTCTTCTGGAGGAAGAAGACGATTGGGTGTCCGCTATGTCAACAGTTGTCTGCGAACTGCATCACTCATTCGAACATTTTCACTGGACCGGTTTTTATCGAACTGTTAAGCCAAACGTGTTGAAAATTGGACCTTATCAAGGCGGACACGGCTGTTTAGTCATTCCTTTTGACAAAGGGATATGTGGCGCTGCTGCTCGAACTGGAAAAACACAAGACGTACCTGATGTTCATGCAAGATCTGAACATATTGCATGTAGTTCCACCACATTAAGCGAAATTGTTGTACCGATTAAGAATTCAAACGGTCAAGTAGTTGCAGTCCTCGACCTCGACTCAGACTTACCTGCAGCTTTTTCCGACTCAGATATCTCGTTTGCCGAACATCTTTCCATATACTTAGGTACAAAGTATTTCTAATATGCAAGGTGCTAGAATGGCTGATTATATCGTTAAATCAATGGATAATCTCCAGCCGATCAATAAAGAGATATCAAAACATAAATTATCAATTTGGTACCATCCAATATACACGAATGGTATTCATCCTGATGCTAGATTTCCCCGCGACCGATATACCAAATTGGTGGACAAACTCAATACTACTGAATATTGTGATAGATTTATCATAAAGCAACCAACTGAAGCATCACGCGATGAACTTATTATCGCACACGACCCATATTATGTTGATAATTTTCTAAATCAAAACTTGACTCAAAAGGAAATTAAGCGAATCGGTTTAACACCATGGACGCCACAAATCATCCCACGCACACTGTTGTTGATGGGAGGTGCGATTGCAGCTTTAGACCATGTGATGGAGAACGGAGGTATTACAGGCAACATGGCAGGAGGTACTCATCATGCCCACTACGATTTTGGTTCTGGCTATTGCATATTCAACGACCTTGCTGTCTGCTCCCTTCTAGCATTGAGTAAGTATAATTTGACTAAGGTTGCGATAATTGATTTTGATGTCCATCAAGGTGATGGGACAGCCACAATTTTGCAAAATGTTGATGAGGTATTGACAATTTCAATACACTGCCAGCAAAACTTTCCATTTCGCAAGTCAAAAAGTGATTATGACTTAGAACTACCCGCAAATGCGGGTGATGAGGAAATTCTCGCCATGGTTGCCACTGCATTAGATATCACCAAACAATTTGACCCTGAGCTAATTCTCTTCCAAGCTGGTGTCGACGGGTTAGCCACTGATTCTCTAGGTAAATTGAACATTTCTCGCCAAGGTATGAGCAAGAGAAACGAGATGGTTTTTGACCTAGCGGTTGAACAAATGACCCCTACTGTAGTATTCATGGGAGGTGGTTACTCAAATCCAATTAGTCACACTATCGATGCTTTTGGTGACTTATTTCTCAGTGCTTCTAGGGCAAATGAGCAAATCCTCAGCAAGGCCGATTTGTAAACCTTTGATTCAAAAATTGATTGCGGTAAGGAAAACTTGCCGCATTGTTTTCTCAATAATCCTATTTAATGGCAAAGATACCGAGATAGTATCGGCAAATACCGTGGTAATCTCTCTCAATTTAATTAAAATTAACAATATAGTCGCAATGAAAATGGGCAAATCATTATTCGATATTGGCATCTGGTATACTCATGGTCGAGATTCTTTGCCCGCATTGCGAAGGCGAATTAGAGCTTGATGATGATGCGTCAGGCGAATTTGAATGTCCACTATGTAATGGTGAATTCGAATGGAATGTCGAGGAAGATGAAAAATTAACGACAGCTAATGAAGCGCATCAGAAGATGGTTGATTCTGTGACACTAACAGACAACCGAATAGTACCGTCTCACGGGTTCAATAAAATGCACCCGGTTGCCAAGGTTGCAGCAGGTGCATATGTGGGGACTACAGTTGTTCTGATAATACTAGTTCTGATAGTTGTTATTTTCCTCGTCTTTTTATTACTTATTTACTTGCTCTTTGGACCTGTCATGAATGGTAGTTTTTTTGCTTAAATTCGTGTTAAACTGTGCCGGTGCATGGCGGCGATAGAATAAACAATCAATATAGCCAAATATTTTCAAAATAGCAATGCTAGAAT
>Ga0209374_1002804_pt1 | contig 14545 bp, 8 predicted proteins | sample SaaInlLV_DNA_10m_FD_184683 | JGI IMG/M metagenome (GOLD analysis project Ga0209374, IMG submission 184683) | Marine microbial communities from expanding oxygen minimum zones in the Saanich Inlet - SI075_LV_DNA_10m (SPAdes) (version 2) | ecosystem: Environmental > Aquatic > Marine > Unclassified ...
TATTTACAACAAGAAACTCACATTACAAAAACTGTAGACCCTTGGGCTGGAAGTTATCATCTAGAACAACTGACTGAAGATATAGCAAACAAAGCATGGCAATTAATCCAGGAAGTAGAAGAATTAGGTGGAATGACAAAAGCAATAGAAAAAGGAATTCCTAAAATGCGTATTGAAGAAGCTGCAGCGAAAAAACAAGCAAAAATAGACAGTGGGCAAGATATTATTGTTGGTGTAAATAAATTTCAATTAAAAGAAGAAGATCCTTTACAAATATTAAATGTAGATAATGAGGCTGTTCGGAGATTACAAATAAATAGACTTTCAAGTTTAAAGAAAAATAGAAATTCAAAAAAAGTAAAAGAAATACTTACAGAGATTACAAAAAACGCAAAGCTACACATTCAATCTAACGACCATGAGTCTCTTAAAAGGAAAAATTTATTACATTTAACTATAAAAGCGGCTAAAGAGAGGGCTACTCTAGGAGAAATATCAGATGCCTTAGAGGTTGCTTTTGGTAGACATAAAGCAATACATAAAACAATTTCAGGAGTGTATAGTAAAGAAATAAAAAATAATAAATTATTTAAAGAAGCTACAGAACTCATAGATAAGTTTGCAGAACTGGAAGGAAGAAGGCCGCGTATTATGATTGCTAAACTTGGTCAAGACGGACATGATAGAGGTGCAAAGGTAGTAGCTACTGCCTATGCAGATTTAGGATTTGATGTAGATATCGGTCCATTATTTCAAACCCCAAAAGAAGCTGTAAAACAAGCAATAGAAAATGATGTACATATCCTTGGGATTTCTTCACTAGCAGCAGGTCACAAAACATTAGTTCCAAAAGTAATCTCTGAATTAAAAAAATATGAAAGAGAGGATATTATGGTAATTGTTGGAGGTGTCATACCTGCTCAAGATTATCAATTTCTTTTTGATTGTGGAGCTGTAGGTGTATTTGGTCCTGGAACAAAAATTGCTCAAGCTGCCATAGATATGATTACTATTTTAATTGATTCTATTAAATAATTATAGTATATTAAACCTCATTAATTTTAAAACAAAAATTTAAAATGAAAAAACATATACTTTTAGTCGTAATACTTTTAGTGTCTATGACTACTAATGCCCAAAAACGGATGTCTAAAAACAAAAAGGCATTGGTAAACTCCATCGAGAAACATAAAAAAAATCTTATTGAAATAAGTGATAACATATGGGAAGCGGCAGAACCAGCATTATTAGAGTTTAAATCTTCAAATTATTTATCAGACTATGCAGAAGAAAATGGATTTACTGTAAAAAAAGGTGTTGCAGGAATTCAAACAGCTTTTGTAGCTGAATATGGTTCAGGAAAACCAATCATCGGAATCATGGGAGAATTTGACGCAAACCTTGGAATATCTCAAAAAAAACAGCCTATCAAAGATCCTCTTGAAAAAGGTGCACCTGGCCATGGTTGCGGACATAATCTTTTTGGTACTGCAAGCCTAGGAGCTGCAATAGCCATTAAAGAAATGATTGAATCTGGAGAAATTTCAGGAACTGTAAGATTTTATGGAACACCAGCTGAGGAAACAATTTTTGGAAAAGTTTGGATGGTTAGAGAGGGATTGTTTGATGATTTAGATATCTGCATGGATTGGCATCCTGCAGATGAAATTGAGGCGAGTACACAAAGTAGTAAAGCACTAGTAGATTTTAGATTGAAATTTTTTGGAGATGCCGCTCATGCATCTGGGGATCCATGGAATGGAAATAGTGCTGTTGATGCAATGGAACTATATACTACTTCCTTAAACTATTATAGAGAACATATTAGACCAACAGCCAGAATACATTATGATATTGAAAAAGCAGGTGATGTTGTTAACGTAGTTCCTGATTATGCACAAATATGGACTAGAATTCGAGAAAACGATAAAGAGAATGTCAATATTTTGTATGAAAGAGCAAAAAAAATGGCAGAGGGAGCATCAATGATGGCTAACGTAGAGTACGAATTGAGTTTAATTTCAGGCATCTATGAAATTATACCAAATAGATTTGGTGCTAAAATTATTCAGGAAAACTTTGAATTATTAGGAGAGATAGAATATTCAAGTGATGAAATTGAATATGCTAATACAATCCTTAAAGAAACAGGAAAAGAACTTAAGGGAATAGACGGTAAAATAAAACCTATAAAACCAACACTTCCAGCCCAAGGAGGATCTACTGATGTTGGTGATGTAAGTCAAGTAGTACCAGTTGTAAGAATGGGTGTAACAACAGCTGCCAAAGACGGTCCCTGGCATTCATGGGCTGTTGTTGCTTGTACAGGAATGTCTATAGGTCATAAAGGAATGGTATACGCTTCAAAATCATTAGCGATGACAATGCTTGACTTTTACAAAAATCCCAAATTAATTGAGGGGGCAAAAAAAGAATTTAAAGAACGTAAGGGAAACAAGGTATATAAACCTCAAATACCTGCTGGACCTCCAAAATTAATTAACTAAGTTATATACTAAAAATATGAAATAAACTGAATAGACTCAGTTCATAAAAATCTTGTTAAACTTTAGTTAACAAGATTTTTTTAGTTTTAAAAAAGAAGAGAATGAATGAATTTTTCGTTGTATAATCCTTAAATTTGCAGACTTATTTACAAGTCTTTACAGGATGAAAAAAATATTCGATATTTTCTACTCTACCCGATTAACTGCATTGCTTTTTATAGTATACTCGATAGCTATGGGAGTTGCAACATTTATTGAAAATGATTATGGAACTCAAACAGCTAAAGCACTAGTCTACAACGCTTGGTGGTTTGAAGCCATTATGGTATTTTTTATTATCAATTTTTTTGGAAATATTTTTAGATATCGGTTATTAAGAAAAGAAAAATGGCCAGTATTATTATTTCACGTATCATTTCTTTTAATTTTAATTGGAGCAGGAATTACTAGGTATGTTGGTTATGAAGGGTTAATGCTTATTAATGAGGGAGAAACTACTCAAGAATTTCTATCTGAAACCACTTATGTAAACTTAGTAGTAGATAATAACGAAGTACAAAAAACATTTCATAAATCTACATTATTCTCTGCTAAGGGAAATAACAAATGGAGCTTAGATGATGAATTTAAAGATCAAGTTTTCTCTGTTAAATTATCTGAATACATTCCATGGGCAGAAGAAAAATTTTTTGAAAATGAAACTGGAGAAGAATTTTTATTTATAGTTGAATCTAGTAGCGGATCAAGGCATGAACATTACATAAAAAAGGGAGATTTACAAAATATACATGGTGTATTGGTAGGGTTTGAAGCGCCTAATAATTCAGGTACTATTAATTTGTTTAGAGAAGATGGTCTTTTAAAAATTCAAACACGAAACAATGGAACTTGGATGCGAATGGCTGATAGAGCTGAAGGATCTGTTATTAAGGATAGCATTCAAGAATTTCAGCTCAGATCTTTATATCGAGTAGGTGAACTACCATTTGTAATTCCACAACCCGTTAAAAAAGGAGAATTAAAAACAGTTAGAGGTTCTAAAAAAGATGATACAAAACTAGCTGCGTTATTGTTAGATGTTACCGTAGACGGAAAAACAAAAGAAATTGAAATATATGGTGGTAAATATGCTCCGCAAAGACCTACTCAATTTTCTTTGAATGGATTAAACTTTAGAATAGATTATGGGCCTCAACTATTAAAAACACCCTTTGAAGTTAAGCTAAATGATTTTCAATTAGAAAAGTATCCTGGATCTGAAAGTGCTGCAGCTTTTGCTAGTGAAATTACAGTCATAGATCCTGATGAAACATTTGATTATAGAATTTACATGAACCATATTTTAGACCACAAAGGTTATAAGTTTTTTCAAGCCAGCTATGATCTTTCCGGTGAAGTAGAGCAGACACACCTATCTGTTAACCATGATTTCTGGGGAACTCTAATTAGCTATATCGGTTATTCTTTACTCTATATTGGAATGATTTCTATTCTATTTGCACCAGGAACAAGATTTGATAGCTTGAAAAAAACATTAAAAAAAATTAAAAAGAAAAAAGCAGGGCTAACCCTTTTTATTGGACTTTTAATAAGTATTTCTGGAACAGCTCAAACTGAAAAAAATCATTTAACTAAAATTTCAAATCAACAAGTTGATTCTGTTCTCTTAGAAAACTTAGTAGAATTAAAACACGCTGAAGAATTTAATACACTTATTATTCAAGATGCAGGTGGACGAATGAAACCGGCACATACATTTTCCTCTGAGTTGGTAAGAAAGGTATATCATGATGATGATTTTAAAGGAATAGAACCTAGCCAAGTCTTTCTGTCTATCATAGAAAACTCAAAACTTTGGTTCAATGTCCCTTTTATTTATTTAGAAGATGGAAATACCGAAATTCGAGAAATTATAGGGGTTGATGAGGATGCAACTCATGCAGCTCTAGCCGATTTTTACGAAGGAACAGAATCAAAAATTAGTGATTATGTTTTAGAAGCACAGAAAAAAAATGTTAAAAACAAATTTGAAAAAGATGTCATTAAAATAGATAGAAGAATCTACTTATTTTCCCAAGCATTGAGTCTAAGCATATTAAGAATCTATCCTAAATTAAATGATGAAAATAATAAATGGGTTTCTTATCCTGAAGGTTCAAGAGCCAACTTCACTGGAAAAGATTCATTATTTGTTAGACAATCCTTACCCATATATATTCGATTATTACAGGATGCTAAAAAAACTAATAATTATACAGAAGCTAATAAGCTATTAGCTGGAATTAAAAAATTTCAACAAAAATATGGTGAGGAAGTTTATCCAAACAAAGAAAAAATAGATTTGGAAGTAACCTATAATAAATTGCAGATTTTTAAGAAATTAGCGAAGTATTACGGTTTTACAAGTGTTTTTCTAATCTTTTTTGTAATTCTCCAAATTTTTAATGATAAAAAATGGATTGGACTTGTTGTAAAAGTTTTGATTGGAATAACCATTCTTTTATTTGGTTTACATGTATTAGGGCTAATTAGTCGCTGGTATATTAGTGGAAATGCACCATGGAGTAATGCGTATGAATCTATTATTTATGTTGCTTGGGCTACTATGCTATTTGGTCTAGCCTTTGGAAGAAAGTCATCATTAACAATTGCAGCTACTACGTTCTTAACTGCTGTTATTTTAGCATTCGCACATCAAAATTGGTTAGATCCAGAAATTGCAAATCTTCAACCCGTATTAAATTCTTGGTGGTTGTTAGTTCATGTTTCCATTATTGTTGCAAGTTATGGTCCTTTTTCTTTGGGAATGATTTTAGGAATTGTAGCCTTATTCTTAACTGTTTTTACCTCAGAAAAGAACAAGAAAAAAATGGACTTAAATATAAAAGAAATCACTACCATTAATGAAATGGCCTTAACCATAGGTTTAATTATGTTAACTATTGGTAATTTCTTAGGCGGCATGTGGGCTAATGAAAGTTGGGGACGCTATTGGGGATGGGATCCAAAAGAAACATGGGCATTGGTGTCTATCATGGTTTATGCGTTTGTACTTCACATGAGATTGATACCCGGCTTAAGAAGTAAATACACTTTTAATCTATGGTCAGTTATAGCTTATGGATCAATAATGATGACCTATTTTGGAGTTAATTTTTATTTGTCAGGGCTTCATTCCTATGCAAGTGGCGATCAAGTAATTACGCCTAATTCTGTATTTTATTCTGTAGGATTTATATCGATACTAGGACTAGCTGCATGGTTAAAACATCGAAAATTTTACAAGAAATAAAAGAAAAGTGTACTTTAGCAACCACATTTAAAAAGAATATATGTTTCATAAAAATATAAAACTAGTATTAGCATTTTTAACCATAGTTTGGTCTGTCTTTGAATTTTGGCAAGGTCATATTGGGAACGGAATTGCGATTCTATTTCTAACAGGAATGTTTATCTTATTGTATTTCAAAAATGAATTTATTTTATTGTCATTTTTACAATTGAGAAAACAAAATTTCCCAGCTGCTCAAAAATGGCTATCCTATATTAAAAATCCAAGTGCAGCACTTACTCAAAAACAAGAAGGATATTATAATTATCTACATGGTATTATGCTCTCTCAAACAAATATGACACAAGCAGAGAAATTCTTGCGTAAAGCTGTTAGATTAGGATTAGCAATGGATCACGATTTAGCAATGGCAAAGCTTCAATTGGCAGGTATCGCCATGACAAAAAGAAGAAAGCGAGAAGCCACAACTTTAATGGCTGAAGCAAAAAAACTTGACAAACATGGAATGCTTAAAGAACAAATGCAAATGATGAAACAGCAAATGAAGAAAATTTAATTATTCACTAAAAAACTCCTTAGAACCAGGAGTTTTTTTATTCTATGTATTTTTAATAAAACTACTTTAATCTGTTAATTGTCAAATCTGAATTATACTCTAAAATATATATCCCTTTATTTGAAGTTGTTTTAAATAAATCTTTTGTGTAGTCAAACTTACTCTCTAGTCTATAGGAAGTTCCGTTCTTAAATGTTTGTTTTAACTTGTTTCCTGAAGCTAATCGCATCCCAACATCAAATACAATATCAAATCCTTTTGTAGCATAATATGAAGGATACACATGATTTTTACTTAAATATTGTTGATTAAATAATTGAATTTCTGGAGAACTTTCTTCAGTAAAAGTGTCACTAGTATATGTAAAACCTAGTTTTGCTAATTTATTATTATCTATTCTATCAAATTGAGTGGATTTAAAAATACCAAAAACCTTTATAACAGTGTCTTCAGGTAAAATTTGCATTTCTGGCTCATCACTTTCTTCTTCTTCTTCCTCCTCATCATCTTCTTCATCATCCTCTTCTGGCTCTTCTACTGGTAAACTAATGAGGCTATTTATAACATCTGAGGAGATTACTCTGTTGTCTGTGGCTAAAATTACCCAATTACCAACTTCGGCCTTTAAAGCATTGATCACATAGTCTTTCCTAATATATCCTAAATTTGGATAAATTATTTGAACCTCATTAATAGAATCATGTAAAAGTAATCTTGATTTTATAAGATTACTATTTTTTATGGAAGTGGTTGAACTGTCACCAATAATTAAAATATTTTCGCTTCCATAATTTTCATAAATGTGCTCAATTAAAGCCTCTTGATGAACTTCTCTGTCTGCAAAAGTCTTAATTATTTTAGAGGACTTAAAGCTATTTTGTTTTTTTGAATATACAGGAAAAACAACTGGAGTACTAGATCTTATCACTACTTTAGGAACTTCTTCAGAGTATAATGGACCAATGATTACATCTGTATTACTAAAATCTGTTACAGCTAAAATTGAATCTAATTTAGTATCCTTTCTTCCTGTATCAAAAACAGAAAGCTCTATATCTATTCCTAATTTTACTAAAGAATCAACTGCCATAGAAGCTCCTAGGTAAATATCTGTTGTAATATTGGCTAATCTATTGTTCTTGAAAATATCTTTAGCATCTATTGTATCATATTCAACAGCTCTAAAAGGAAGCATCATTGCTAGTTTTAAACTAGAATTTTCTTGAATGGTATCTCTGTATATTAAAAAATTATTTTCTTCTTCAATTGGTTTAATTTTTAACAACATATCCAATTGTAAACCAGAAGTATCCAATAATGGGTTTAAAATTTTTAATTCTTCTTCTGAAACGTTGTAAGCTCGTGTTAAGCTATAATATGTATCTCCTTTAGCAACTTTGTGTAATACAAAAGTATTTACCAAGGTATCCTTTACAGGAGTGCTATCTTTAGTATTAATAGTATCATTTGTTTTTACTAAAATATCGTTTGCTGTAGGTGGCTTATACTCATTATTAGGTATAATAATAAGAGTTTCAGGTGCTGGCTTTCTTCCAGTATCAGGATTTAAACGTATCAGCTCTTTGGTTTTAACACCTATCCGCTTTGCAATTATTTTTAAGGTTTCACCTTTTTTTACAGTATAGGAAAGATATTTTTTTTGTTGTGCACACGATGTGGCTATTACAAAAAATAAGATGATGATAATTTTTAATTCTCTCATATAGTTATTCCCATTCTATAGTTGCAGGAGGTTTTGAACTGATATCATAAACTACCCTGTTCACACCTTTAACTTTGTTTATAATTTGATTTGAAGTTTTTTGCAAAAATTCATAGGGTAAATTAACCCAATCGGCAGTCATACCATCTGTACTTTCAACAGCTCTTAACGCTACTACTTTTTCATAAGTTCTTTCATCTCCCATCACCCCAACAGAATTAACTGGTAATAAGATAGCTCCTGCCTGCCAAACTTTGTTATATAATCCGCTTTCTTTTAATCCATTTATAAAAATAGCATCAACTTCCTGTAAGATTGAAACTTTCTCTTGAGTAATATCTCCTAAAATTCTAATCGCCAAACCTGGTCCTGGAAATGGATGTCTCCCTAATAGTTCAGCATCAATTCCCATAGAGGCACCAACTCTTCTTACCTCATCTTTAAAAATCATTCGTAAAGGCTCTACAATTTTTAATTTCATGAAATCTGGCAAACCTCCTACATTATGATGACTTTTTATAGTTGCTGATGGACCTCCATTAACTGAAACTGATTCTATTACATCTGGATATATAGTTCCTTGAGCCAACCATTTTACGTTTTCAATTTTATGGGCTTCATCGTCAAAAACTTCAATAAATGCATTTCCAATTGCTTTTCTTTTTTTCTCAGGATCTGTCAACCCTTTTAAGGCATTCAAAAAGCGTGCCGATGCATCTACTCCTTTAACGTTTAATCCCATGCCTTCGTATTGATAAAGTACACTTTCAAACTCATCTTTTCGCAACAATCCATTATTTACAAAAATACAATAGAGATTCTCACCAATTGCCTTGTGTAATAAAACGGCAGCCACAGAAGAATCTACCCCTCCAGAGAGTCCTAAAACAACTTTATCATTACCAACTGTTTCCTTGATATTAGCTACGGTTGTTTCTACAAATGAATTAGGAGTCCATGTTTGGTCTACACCAGCAATTTTTACTAAAAAGTTTTCTAGTAATTGTTTACCATCTGTTGAATGATAAACTTCTGGGTGAAACTGAATAGCATAGGTTTTTTCATCTTCAATTCTAAAAGCTGCATTCTCTACATCCGAAGTACTTGCCAAATGAATTGCATTTGTGGGTAATTCTTTGATGGTGTCTGAATGGCTCATCCAAACCTGACTTCCTTCAGAAATATCAGAGAAAAAGATTTCGTTGTCTTTGATAAAAGATAAATTAGCTCTTCCGTATTCTCTAGTATTTGATGGAGCTACTTTACCTCCAGAAAAATGAGCTAAATACTGTGCTCCATAACAAACAGCTAATAGGGGTTTTTTACCTCTAATTTCTGATAAATCTGGATGCGGAGCATCATCAGCTCTTACAGATGAAGGACTACCGGATAAAATGACTGCCTTAAAATCGCTTGTATTTTTGGGTTGTTTGTTGTAAGGATGAATTTCACAATAAATATTCAACTCTCTTACTCTTCTCGCTATTAGTTGAGTGTATTGCGATCCGAAATCTAAAATAAGTACCTGGTGTTGTTGCATGTGCAAAAATAGTACTTCAATTTAGAAAAGAAAACTTTGTGTTTATAAATTTTACAATTTAATATCTGTAAACTATCGCATTAATATTCATACCAGCACCAACAGATGCTAAAATGATTACATCTCCTCTTTTTACTGATTGATTTTCTAAATTTCCTTTAATTACTAAATCTAATAAAGTAGGGACAGTAGCCACAGAACTATTCCCCAACTTGTGAATTATCATAGGCATCACGCCTTCAGGAACTGGTTTTTTATACAATCTAAAAAAACGTTTAATAATAGCTTCATCCATTTTTTCATTGGCTTGATGAATAAATATTTTTTTAACCTCATCAATAGCAATTCCAGTCTTATCTAGTGCAATTTTCATTGCATTTGGCACATTATTTAATGCAAACTCATAAATTTTTCTTCCATGCATTTTTATGTACCGAACATCTGGATCTTGTTGTTGTTCAAAGGATTTTCCAAAAAATAAATGATAGGCTTCGTCCTTGGAAAAAGTTTGAGAAGCATGTCCAATAATACCAGAATTTTGTCCTTCATTCTTTTCAACAACACAGGCTCCTGCTCCATCACTATAAATCATAGAGTCTCTATCAAATTTATCGACAACTCTAGATAGCGTCTCAGCTCCAATCACCAACACCTTAGTTGCAATACCTGATTTTATAAATGCTTGTGCTTGTATAACTCCTTCTATCCAACCTGGACAACCAAATAAAATATCGTATGCTACACAATTAGGGTTTTGTATTCCTAATCTATATTTCACTCTAGTTGCTAAGCTAGGTAGCATATCACTTTGAATAGCATCTGTTTTAACATCTCCAAAATTATGAGCCAGTATAATATAATCTAGCTCTTCTGGATTGATACCTGCATCATCAATTGCTTTCTGTGCTGCAAAAAAACCTAGATCTGAAGTATTGTATTCAGAGACCGCATATCTTCTTTCCTCAATTCCTGTGATGGCTTTAAACTTTTCAATTATAATATCATTTTTATTTGGTATTTCAGAACCATCAGCATTTAAAAAAAGATTCGATAAAAACTCTTTATTTTCTTTTTTTATCTCAGGAATGTAAGATCCTGTTCCAGTTATGAGTGAAGATATCATGTTTAAAGTTATATTTAAGACTTCAATAAACTACTTTTATTTGAAATCAAATTTTGATTAGTGTTTTTTTTACGATGTTCAGTCTATCGTAAAATTATAAATGAGATTTAAATTAAAACAAATATAGGCATTATAGAAAAGTAATAAACTTTACTAATTGAGAGTATCTTAAAAGTTTTAGAAATAATTATAGGTAAGAACTATCAAAAGAAAAGGGTAATAAAGAAGCAATAGAAGGTGTTTTTACGACAGAACCTACTTCTCCCATAAAAATAACCTCTACATCCTTACCTTGTTTGACTTCATATTCAAACAGTGTTTGTCTGCAAGCACCGCATGGTCCTACTGGTCTATCAAGTTTTTTATTAGAAGAAATAGCAGCTATAGCTATTTTTTTTACTTTTTTATTAGGAAAAGAAGAACTAGCCTTCCAAATAGCTACTCGTTCCGCACACATACCAGATGGATAGGCTGCATTTTCTTGATTGTTTCCTGTAATTATGGTATCATCTTCCATTAAAAGAGCTGCACCAACACTAAATTTTGAGTAAGGGGCATAGGCTCCTTTGGTGGCTTTTACGGCAAATTTCATAAGAGTTTGGTCATCATCAGACAATTGATTGATGTCTTCAAATAATAGTGCAGAAGTACCTAAATTAATTTTTTTCATTAAGAATCGATTCTTTTGAAAAAACTAAGGTACTAATAATCATCGTAAATTTCTCCTAAGTCAAAAGATAAAGAAAATCGTAGGGAGTTCTCTAATGGATTGTTCACATCAGATGAATTGATTAAGTAGGACAAATCTACATTCAATGCATTCGTTTTAAATCCGGCCCCCATTGTGAAAAATTTTCTATTTCCTTTATTTTCAGCCTCGTGAAAATATCCTAGACGCAATGCAAATGCATCATTATAAAGATATTCTGCACCTAGTGCATAAGTAACTTCTTCTAATTCTTCACTAAAGCCTCCATCTGCATCACCAAATGAACTAAAAATACCTGATATAAATCCTTTATCTTGATCAGAACCATCTTCTTGTGGAGAAGGAACTAATAGTTTTGTAAATTCAGTATTAATACTTAAAATATTATAGTCATCTAAAATAAAATCAAACCCACCTCCTAGTTTTAGGTTGGTAGGAATAAAATCTTCTTCTCCAGGAACATAAGATACTTTTGGTCCAATATTAGCAATGTTAAAACCAATTCTATAGCGACCATTAAAATTTCCATAATTTTCTTCGTATGATTGATAGTAACCAGAAACATCTACAGCAAAAGAATTAATGGGTTGTAGTGTTGAATTTGTTCCAGTAAATGCCAAATTAGATCTAAAGTATCGACCACTAACACCCATGGAAAATGTTTCACTTAATTTTAATGCATAGGTTCCTGACAAAGCAAATTCATTTGGATTGATAGTACCATTTGGGTTTCCAGCTCCATCTGTTAAATCTATTTGACCCAATGAAAAATATCTAAACTCAGCACCCCAAGCAGAGTTTTCACTGAATCTGTTTATGTATGAAGCACTTCCAACAAAAATGTCATCTGTTAAATTTCTTAGCCATGGAGAATAGTTTATCCCAATGAGAACTTGCTGTCCACTAAATGCAATTTTAGACGGATTATGAAAAAGAGAACTCGCATCAGCTGAGGTAGAAACTCCTATATCTCCCATAGCACCAGCTCTTGCATCTGGTATAATTAATAAAAATGGTGTAGCTGTTGTAATTCCATTGGTAGTTTGTGCAGACAAACCAAGAATACTTGACATGCAAATGATGAATAATACCCCTATTTTCTTCATAAATATATTTTAGTTCTTTAATATAAACGTAAATATCGTAATTTATTATAGTATGACAAGTTTTTCATACTTTTCTGACGATATATTACTAATTGTTGACGTTACTTTTAGTTTATAAATATAAACCCCTTTTCCTAATTTATTTCCAAAATCATCTAAACCATTCCAAACAATATTTCGAACTAAATTACCATTAGTTTGAACTTGTTGGTTGATTGTTTTGATAAGTTTCCCAGATACAGTAAATATCTGAACCTGAACTTCTAACGGTTCGTTAGGTTTATTATGATTAAACCAAAACTCTGTATAATTTACAAAAGGATTAGGATAATTTAATACATTATCTAATGTGATATTCGTATCACTAACTACTACAAAATTTAAAATAGCTTCTGAAGAATTATTATAGGTATCCCAAGCCTTTAGTTTTAAAGTATGTGGTCCTACAGATAAATCCCTTAATCGGTATATAACTTTTCCTTTTGTAAAATCATCTAATTCAGTTTGATAAAAATCATTCATAATGATTGGATTAGATTCATCTCCATCCAAAATACCAACTATATCATGATCTACAGCTGTTAAAGATGTATTGATACCACTTAAATCAGATAGTTTTGCAATTAGATTTGGAGAAGCATTTGTGTTTGCACCATCAAGAAATGATTCATCATTCATAAATAATTGAATTTCTGGTCCTAAAGTATCTTCAGGTGCATTTTCATTTATTCCTCCAACAATGATATCATTATTAAATCCTGCTTTGTCTAGTTCATTATTAGAAACATAAAAACTCAACTTTCCATTTCCGTAGGCTACTCTTACATCTCTAGGAACAATAAATTCAAAGTTAAAGTTTCCGTTTTCTACACTAGCTAATCCTCTAAACAGTTTACTTTCTTGTGAGTCAAAGGTGTTAATTATTCCAAATCCATCATTATCTAGTGTAACCTTGTCAATCGGTTTATCAAAAACTGTTGTCGATAAATTTCCATTAAAATCGGATAAAGTATTGTCTAAATTATCGGTTACAACCCCTTCAAAACGAACCTTAGAAAGAGCTTTTAATGTATCTAAAGATTGTGTTATCTCTAAACCATTCATTTTAGTAATCTTCACATTAGGTTTAGGAATTGCAAGTTTCTTTACTGGATCACCAAAATAATAAATAAAGAATTTTTGACGATCTGAAAAATTGTTTTTTGTTTTAACTAAAGATTCTGAAATTGATAATTCTTCATTATCAAATTGAAGTAGAGAAGCTATTAATTTTTTATTAAAAGCTTGTCCAACACTAATAAATACCTCTCTAGTAGTTGTAATCATGGAAGCAGCACCGCCTCTAGTATTCCAGAAGGTAAATTCACCTGCAGATGTTCTTTGTGGGTTATCAAACCTAGAAAAACTACAGGTAACCGTAATAAAAAGGGGCAGCGTGTTTTCATTCAGAAAACCTTTTATCTGTGGTACATCTAAAAATCTCTCCTGAGCAAACCCATTCTCTCCTCCATGTCCAAAATAATCAAAAACTAAAGTACCGGTTTCTATGGCTGAGGTTATAGAACCTTTAACATTAGGATATCGTTCTCCTCCAGATGAATTCTGTTGAACATACGAGTCTGCATATATTTTATTGACATTAAAAACTGGTTTATTTTCTTTGATGTCGTCTGCAATAATTTCTACACCAGATTGAATAGTACTATCTACATCCTCATCTATATCATCTGCAACCAACGTAATTGTATTTCTCCAATCTCCGTAAGAATCCAAATTGTAATCTCTTAGTATTTTATCAACTACATCAGAAGCTTGTTGTTGCGAAGATACTGGTATTCTTCCTGTAGCCACATCCATTGAATGGTTAGAAGACATGGTGCCCTCATTCTCTTCTAACATTGCAAAAAAATCATCTGTAACATATGAAGAAGCAAGATTAAAACTTTCACTTGCTAAATACACTGGAACTACATTGTTATTTGAGGCGAT
>Ga0209374_1002815_pt1 | contig 14519 bp, 25 predicted proteins | sample SaaInlLV_DNA_10m_FD_184683 | JGI IMG/M metagenome (GOLD analysis project Ga0209374, IMG submission 184683) | Marine microbial communities from expanding oxygen minimum zones in the Saanich Inlet - SI075_LV_DNA_10m (SPAdes) (version 2) | ecosystem: Environmental > Aquatic > Marine > Unclassified ...
GAACCAGGATTTGCCCTACGGTGGGCTGCTACCCCAGCCTTAGTCATACCTGCTCCCTTAGATGTCTTTAAGTAGTTAGCTTTGCTACCAGTTGTGGTCTTAGGTATCGACTTACTTGTAGCAACTCTGTTGCTACGATCATCCCCCGAAGGGGGTATAACCTTAGTCATCCGTACTCTCTCTTTCTATTTGGCTCAAATACGTCCTTGGCTTCTATCATACCCTCTAAATATAAAGCCCTCTCTACATGATCAAGAGTATACTTCACTCCAGTATCTGCCTCTATAGCTGCCCTTACATAAAATACAGTAGATAGTGGTATATGAACTCTCCTTAGCTTATTTTCGTTCTCATCTGCTAAGGCTTTATAAAATTCCCCTACAACATCCTCTGATATATAATTCTTCATTGTGATTTCCCTAGTTATACTTATAAATTTTTGGAAGTCAAGCTTTAAATAAAGAGTACGACAAAAAAAGAGTCCCACTTATCCCCCTTTGGGGGATGACGTAGCAACAGAGTTGCTACAACTTGCCCCCCTATATAGTATAACTTTAAGTTCTTCTCTAAGTTCTAACTTAATATTATTAATTACTAATTAATTAGTACTTAAAATTATTTAATTCTCTAAATATTTAATATTTAATAATATTTAATACTTAAAGTTCTTTATATCTCTAAGTATTCATTACTTAGCAGTATTTAGTACCATTAAGTACTACCTCTAAGTATACTATAAAGTAATTATACCAGCCTCCAAATATTTGTCAACCCCTAAAATTTAAAATCATACTCTTTTGTAAATAAATTTACAATATTCTTATTTACAACCCCATAAAACTACTTTAATACCTAAAGTGGTATATTAATGCCACATCCCCACAGTAATTTGTATCAACTACGTTGCTACGATCACCCCCTTTAGGGGGTAAAACCACTTCAATATCTAAAGTAGTATACCCATAGGGTGGTTTTTTATTGTGGTTAACACCTATTTTTCCCCATTTCTGTCGTAGTGTGTATACGCATACCCCCAACCCCCCTCTGGCCCATGCCACCTAGATACCCTCTTAGGGTATTTAGGTGAAAATATTCTTGATTTTTGATCTTTTTTCTTTCTTTCTAAGTGATTGATAACTAACAGAGTTCTGTTTAACCTAGATTCTTTGGTATTATTTCTCTAAAAAGTACAATGGGAGTATTTAGGGAGAGGAAAAGTAAGAAAAGACAACTACATCAATATCATAATAAATCTATACTATATCCCCTTTACTTTTTTTCTCTTGGAAAAAAAGATGAAAGTTTTTTCCCCTTTAGGGGAAGTTCTATTCGTGGAAATTCCATGAATGGTAACCCTAAAGGGTTAAAAAAGTGTTGACAACCGATTTGGAATGTGTCTTTATAAGGGGGTCAAATCAGTTCGGTTTGGCTCAACTCAATTTGGAGATTTCAATATGACTACGTCAACAGCTCAAGTTTCACTTTCTGGAAAAATTTCTTTCAAGAACAAGACATTCACCATCAAAGATGGTATCGAACATATCGTTGCTAACAACGATACAATAAGTCTCTTAACAAGAGACTATGCTGGCGAAGTCTTTCCTTTATGGAAAGAATCAGGAGAACTTTTGCTTTCTATGAAAGCATTTGTCGGTGGTTCCAAAAAAGATTTTGGAAAATGGGTATCGACAACAGAGTTGTCTGAAATTGATCCTTCGGATCGGTACTGTATGATGCTAATAGCATCAGAATGGAAAATGGTAAAAGACCTGATGGAATCAGGTGAACTTTTCAAGAAAAACGGTGATCCACTCGGTTTATCTTCTGTACAGAAGATACTTGCCGAAAAGAAAAATCCGAAAGATGCTAAAGCATCTAAAGGAAAAGATGCTAAAGCATCTAAAGGAAAAGATGCTAAAGCATCTGAGGCAAAAGAGCCTCAGAATGAGGCTGAACTAGCAGAGCTAGTTAATCACATAATTAAATCCAGAGGATTTGATGTGTCGGTTTTCACAAAGAAGCTTGCTTCTTTACAAAAGAAAGCTTAAGCTTTCTAACTCTCTTGTCCCCCCTAAAGGGGGGATGAGAATCCTTTCATGGAAATTCCACGAAAGGTAACCCCTAAAGGGGTTAAAAAAAGTCTTGACAATCGGTTTTCGATGTGTCTTTATAAGAGGGTCAGATCAATTCGGTTTGGCTTAACTCAACTTGGAGATTTAAAATGACTAACTTTTTCTTGAAACTTTCTAATGGTGTTACTTTTTCTTACATAAAAGATCATTGTGATTTTGATGAATATTCTTTCTTCGATGGTAGAGTATATGACTCTACTGGAAATTTAGTACTTGCTTTAGAAGAAAGATCAGATGAATCACAACCAAGTGATTCATTTATTCAAGAGCTTTATACTAAAGCTTTTGAATTACTTTCTTAAAGTAATTAATAATAATAATAGTACCCCTTTATTGGGGTACTTAAAGTAATTAATTATATAATTATTTATTTAATTATTTATTTAATTATTAATTATTTAATTATTAATTTAATTATTTAATTACTTAATTAATATTAAGTAATAATCTTTGGAGGTTTAAAAAAAATTTAATAGACGTTGCCGTAACTTTATTATTTGGAGATTTAAAATGAAATTAAATAGACGTGTCCGTAATTTATTAAGGGCAGATAAAGCTTATGAATCTATCTATCATAGGCAGATGCTCATGAGAAAGGTCGTCAACTCTATTCATGGAAATTCCACGAATGGATTTACTAAAGTTTATCTCCCTTCGGGAGATGATCGTAGCAACGTAGGTTGCTACAAAAGACGGCCTAAAAAAATAAGTGGTTGACATATTAAATTTAATCTGCCATAAAGATTGGACAACAACTAGGAGACTAAGACTATGACGGTTCATATTTCAAAGATGACAGGTAAGCTTGAGGGTTTTCAATCTATCAGCACAAACACTATGACTAACAAGTACTGTTCTGATCAGCATGACAGAGCCGTAAAGAATAAGACAGATAATATCTGTGGTGATTGCTATAGCTGGGCTATGCTTAAGACGTACAGAAAGAACATGGCTCCGTCACTTCAACGTAACAGTGACCTGTTATCTAGTCGTCCCTTGGAACCTAATGAAATTCCTCGCATCAATGCAGTAGCATTTAGGTTCAGTGCTCATGGTGAATTGATAAATGATCAGCACATGGACAACCTGATGATGATTGTTAAGGACAATCCTTGGTGCACCTTTGCACTCTGGACTAAACGTACCGACATAGTGTTTCGTTGGTTAACTAATAACGATAAGCCCAGTAATCTGGTGCTGATTTATTCTAATCCTAAGAAGTCTCACATCATGAGCAAGCCACCTAAGTTCTTTGATAGGACATTTAATAACGTCCTTAAGGATGAGAGTGAGGACAAGCAGAACTGTACAGGTCAGAAGTGTAAGGACTGTATGGTGTGCTACACTATAGGCAATGGTATTGATACCATAGTCGAGGCTGTTAAGAAGTACTGAGGCATTCATGGATTTTCCACGAATGGATTTATAAAGGAGATAACATAATGTTATATAAAGATGTTGACGTATACTTTAACCTACACAAGAGTGTCTTCTCTGTTAAGCAGAGGGGCAAGCAACCAAGGGTTATAGGTCACAGTGATTTCTTAGCAGTGAAGAGACCTAGATTTGTAGTGCAAGAGGGTGGTAGACAGAGGGTTATCAAAGAACAATCAAAGAATGTTCATGCCTTTGTTAGGTCCGAGCATGTACAGGTCAATGGTGTAGACGTGGAATGGTTCATGCAATGGATGACAAAGAAAGGATTCTATTATGTGTCGTACAATCCATACAAGACAGGTGCATTTACGAATGAGATTGGTCAACCAATATACGATGCCGACCTTTGTCTAATGTGGCTTGACAAAGATAAGAAACCATGTATAACAGTAGCAGAACTTAAACAAACACGGAGTATTTAATATGCCTTTCGATTCAATGAGTAACACCCCAGTAGTAGTAGTCCCAGAGGCTCTAGACTTTAAGGTCCACTTCCATACTACATCTTGGGCCGAGAAGAAATATGTAATTAATTCTGACACTGGTGAGTACATAGGTATAGTCGGGAAAGACTTTAAGTGTGCTAGTCATGGTGATTTCTTTAGACAGGTCGTAAGCACAGCCACTGAGGAGTATTCCTCAGAGGACATGGAGGGTGCTCAATATAAATTCTCTAGTGCAAGGAGTGGTGCTTGGGCTATGCTAGACATACGTCTACCTAACATGGTCGTAACTATTGATACCGACAAGCACAGCACAGAGATAGGTAACCGTATCGTAGCCTTACATGGTGTTGATGGGTCATGTTCCAACACTGTATTCTTTGGTGAGATAGATTTCTTCTGCACCAATGGTATGGTCAGAGGTGACTTCGATAAGATCAGAAAGAAGAATACCTCAGGCTTTAGCCTAGACACATTCATAAGTGAGTTAGCTAATTCCCGTGTTGATTTCTATCAGGAAGCAGGTAGGCTACAGAGTTGGGCTAAGACATCCCTTAAGGATGTAGACATGAGCACTGTAATAGGTAACATGATACCATCAGAACGTAAGGCAGAAAGGATGTTAGAACTGTACTACAATGAGGCTCTCACTAGAGGAGAGAATAAGTGGGCACTGTATTCTGCACTCACTAACTATGCATCCTATGCAGATGATCGTAATGGATTTGCACTACGAAACACAGGCAAGGACACACAAGCACAGTCTATGTGGGGCAGAGAGCAAGAGGTAGCCAAGTGGGTATCATCCAATACATTCAAACACTTACAAGCAGCATAAGGAGTGGAAAGAAACTGCTTGACAACGACTGACTAACACTTCATAACTATAGGGGTTAGGCAATACCGTCTAACTCCACAACCCGATAAGGATATTATCATGTTTGCATTAGTAGCAACTAAGCCACTTAACGATGGCACTAAAGGTTTTCGTTTCAACATCTTAGGTACTAAAGGATTGTACCGTAAACGTAACAGCAAGTCCCGTGGATGGGGTGTACAAAGGATGTCTACCATGGATGCCCTGCACCTTGGTCGCCGTACCCTGTACGTTGAATCATTCCGTGGTCGTCCTCTGGCACACTTTGCTGGATGACACTACCCATCTGGATAGTTGAACTTAACAATGGAGAGGAGCACTTCTTTATGGAGTGTTCTTCTCTTAAGTCTGCACAGTTACTAGTAGATAGGCTTGAGTTTGTACTACCCTATTGTCAGTTCTATATAATGGAGAGTATACCTACTCTCTATATGAAGGATGCAGATATGCAGAGGTACTATGAGCTAAGGAATATTTTAGTTAGTAAGGAGTGGAAGAACCCCTCACCTAAACTGTTTGTAATAGAAGGAGGTAAACAGTAATGTACTACGTTGAAGTTAAACATAACGGGGAGGTAGTAGCTACGACATACCAAGACCTACTGTCTGATTCAGTACAACAGGCAGACAAGTTATCTTTTAGAGATTGCAATGTAACAATCTATGAGTGTGTTAAATCTCTTATAGACTATGTTATAATTGCAACAGTCTTATCGTGGAAGGACGATGGCGAAAGAAACTAATCGTGGAATTTCCATGAATGAAAAACGATTGAGGTGTTGCAACACACACTTCAATCGTGTTACTATTAGGTAAAGGAGAATGACTATGGATGAATGTGATGACGTAAGCCACTGGTTTTCAAAGAAAAGAAATGTATAGATACACAAAGATAAGGAGAGGTAGGTGGCACTTTAATCCACCTACTTCTGTAGTGAATGCTGGTCTTGTAAAGAGACAGGTGTTCAATGATGGTAGGTCAGCAAGGTATGCCATACCTAGACTCATAAAAATTGTAGATGATTTTAAGGCTGGTAAAATTAGTGCTTGCAAACTTGATTCAAGTAGCACTATCCTATCTATCTTTAAGTACTATATTAATAATAGTAATAACTTTAAGTCTTTAAGTTCTTCCTCTCAAATACATTATGAATGTATATTAAATACTGTAATGACTACCATTATAGCTAAGAGAACTTTAGGTTCTATTAAGGTATCTAAGTTAACCTCTAAGCATTGCAGTGATGCATACAAAGTATGGACTGAGTCTAGTATAGACAGTGCTAATCACCGTAGTCGTATACTAACAATACTATTAAACTACAGCATATCATTAAGTCTTATAGACTTTAATCCTATGTCGAGAGTTAAGAGGCTTAAGCATGTACCACAGACAGAGGTATGGACACATGATCAGGTCGTATCATTCCTAGACATGGCCTTCACTGATTTTAATTGGAGGAACATAGGTCTCATAGCACTGATGTGTTACGAGTGGTCACAAAAACCTATTGATATTAGGTTACTTAAGTGGACCTCAGTTGACCTAGATAATTCTGTCGTAAAGATTAAGCAGACTACCCGTGGAGCCACTGTTGAACTACCTATACCAGACAACTTAATGCCTATGCTCAAACAACAGAAGGAAGATTGGGATTGGCAACAGTATGTAGTGCCCTGCTACAGGCCATCAGACAGGGCTTACGTTCCTATATCTCCCCGTCAGCTTAACCTACTAACCAACGAGATAAAGAAAGCCTGTAACCTACCTAAGAATCTACACATAGGTAACTTAAGGAAGACTGCTATCGTTCAGATGATAGACAGTGGGGTAGATCATCTACAGATTATGTCTGTTACTGGTCATACTAATATAGTTAGCTTGAATCCTTACTACGAACACACACTCAAGGCAGCTACTGCTGCACTAGCAAAAAGGAATAAGAAGTGAGTAATCAAATCATAACTACCTGCCTAAAGACTATGGGTTCAGACATAGACGTAGTGAATAGTGCAAGGGTATCATTTAAAAAGAGATCAGAACTTACTAGTACTGGTAAGCTAAAGGCATCTGATATTAGATTGATTCGTTACCTAGCTAATCACCGTCACCTCTCTCCCTTTGGTCACTGCTATGCATCCTTCCATGTACAAGCACCTATCTTTGTAGCTAGACAGTTAGTTAAACATGAGTACCTAAGATGGAATGAGGTTAGTCGTAGGTATGTAGATGATACCCCTGACCTGTATCAACCTACACAGTGGAGAGGTAGGGCAGAGGATAAGAAACAGGGTAGCTCTGGTGTCGTAGATAACATTGACATAGGTGATGTCAGCCTATCCTCTGTCGTACTGTACAAGAGTTTAATTGATAGGGGTGTATGCCCTGAGCAAGCAAGGATGGTACTGCCTCAGTCTGCTATGACACAGTGGTACTGGTCAGGATCAATGGATGCCTTCGCCAAGATGGTATGCCTACGAGATAGCCTTGACACACAGAAAGAAACCAGACAGATAGCTACTGATGTAAGTAAGGCACTATCAAAAGCATTCCCTTACTCATGGGAATCATTAATGGGATTGACAGAATGATTAAAATTATTAAGATAGAAGATGAAGATGATGGCTCTGCTAAGGTTGAGTTTGATTGTGACCCTAAGACATACCATCAAATCTTTGAGTATGGATTCATACAGTTACTTAAGAAAGGAATTGAAGTTGACAAAGAGAATAAAGACTAAGGGTGGTGACGAGTACGATGCCTTCTCACAACACAGGTGTCACTTTAGATATGGCAGAGGAGTATTAAAGAAAATTAAACGAGGCTACAACAAACGGTTTAGAAAGATAGGGAAAATAAATAATGGCTAAGTGGACACTACCCCCAACGACTGACTTGATAGGTGACTTAATGAAAGAGAAAGGAATAAGTATAAGACAGGCACTGGCTACACTCACTGCCTATGCAGATGAACGAGACTTCATGGACACTATGAATGACATATACAATGTAAAGGGAGACACTAATGATGACGTATGAATCTTACCATGGCATACTTGAGGGCATGTACTACGAGATGGAAGACTATGAAATCTGTGGTGACGAAGAGGGATCGTACCAAGTACAGTGTAGGATATGGGACTTTGAGAAAAGATATGAGGATGAATATAAGCTGTGGACAAATGAATAATTTACCTGTTACTATTGCAACATAGATTTTTTGGAGAAGTAAATGTCAGACAACCCACATAAACCCTGCCCTTATACAGATTGCAGTTCATCCGATGCATTCAACTGGAATGATGATGGCTTTGGTCACTGTCACTCTTGTCATAGGGCATACCCCATGAAGAACATGCCTGAGTTATTACCTTGGGCAAACCAAGAGTACCCACTAAAGACTAGGGTACTACCCCAGAACCTACAGGTTACTGGTGTCAAGTACACTGGCATTAGAAGCATAGACCCTGACGTATGTAAGCTGTATGGTATACAGATACAAACTGGCCCCAATGGTGAGGACGTAAGGTATGCCTACAAGTATCCACATACTACTAAGTATCGTCTGTGTAGTGACAAGTCTAAGTCATGGGTAAAGGACAGAGGCTTAGGTATGAACCACCTGTTTGGCCCAGAGTTTAATGCTGGTACTGGTAAACGTATCTACCTTACTGAGGGTGAGTTCGATGCTGCCAGCCTGTATCAGATACTGGGCAAGACATTCCCTGTTAAGTCCCTGCCTTCATCCTCTATTGGTGAGAAGTTTATTAAGAACAACCTCAAGTATCTCTCCACCTTTAAAGAGATCGTCTATGCTGGTGAGTTAGATGATGCTGGTAGAAGGGCGGCAGATAAACTCTATGCTGCATTCCCTGATCGGTTCTGGTATGTACCTATGACTGAGTGTAAGGATGCCAATGAGTTCCTTGAGACAGGTAAGCAAGACAATCTTATGTGGGCAGCTAGGTCTCCTCAACGATATACCCCAGAGAATTTCTTTTGTTCTGATGCTGACGTTGAGACAGCAATTAAGAATGAGAATCCTTATGAGTATGTACCGACAGGTCACTCAGGTCTTGATGATAAGATACGGGGTATGGTTAAGGGTGGACTTACATTCATCAAAGCACCTAGAGGTACAGGTAAGACAGAGGTGATCAGATACTTTGAGACAGGGCTGCTTAGTAACAGTGATACCTCAGTAGCTATGCTACACATGGAGGAGATGAAGTCCACAACATACAGGGCTATGGCTACCTATCACTTAGGTGTTAATGTTCGTACTAAGGAAGATGCACTGAACAATTCTGTATCAGAACAGAATGTTATTGAGGCTGCTAAGTTAGCAACTAAGGGTGAGAGTACTATCATCTTTGAGATGATGTCTCATGACGATCCACTTAAGCTACTTGATTATGTACGTCTTGCAGCTACAGTATACGGGGCTGGCTTTGTATTCATTGACCATGTTCAACGACTAGCCTACCTATCTAACTCAGGTGTTGATGGTGCTACCAGCACACTCACTACCTTAGGTGCTAGGATGGCACAGCTTGCAAAGGAACTGAACATAGGTGTAGTATTCATCTCGCAAGTTAATGATGATGGACGTACTAAGTATGCTGCATCCCTTGAAGAAGAGGCAATCATATGTATCAAACTTGAACGTGTATCAGACAGTGAAGACGAGGTTGAACAGAACACTACAACCTTTATCGTAGATAAGAATAGACCGTTTGCAAAGCTAGGTAGGGCTGGTTCAGTATACTATGACCCATCTACTACCATACTAAGAGAGGAACTATTCCAACAGGAAGCACAGGTAGCATAATGATATTCGATATAGAAGCTGACGGCCTCTTGGACGAGGCTACCAAGATACATTGTATGTCGTGTACGGTAGATGGTATGACTTCTACCAGTGACTATGATGAAATGAGAAACATACTACTCAGTCAAAAGGTTTTAATAGGTCACAACATAGTACGGTATGACATACCACTGATAGAAAAAATCTTAGGTATTAAGATCACAGCTAAGTTGTATGACACACTACCTATGTCTTGGGTAATTAATACCGACAGACCTAAGCATGGGCTTGAGTCCTTTGGCTTAGACTATGGTATACCTAAGCCTGTCGTAACAGATTGGGTTAACCTTAGTACAGAGGAGTACATACATAGATGTGAGGAAGATGTTAAGATAAACAAAAAGCTTTGGGAGAATCTCGTTAAGAGATTCATGTTAGTCTATAAGGACAAGGCTAACCTTGATAGGTTCTTACAGTACCTAACATTTAAAATGAAATGTGCACATGCCGCAGAGGAGATACGTTGGAAGCTTGACGTTGATCTAGTGCAGTCATGTATCACTAAGCTTAAGGCACAACAGGATCATAAGATAAAAGAACTAAAGGCAGTGATGCCTATGCGTACCCTCACTAGGATAAAGACTAAGCCTAAGGTTATGTTCAAGAAGGATGGCTCCCTATCTAAGCAGGGACAGGAGTGGGAGAAACTATTAGCAGACAATATGCTACGTCCTAACTACAATGGTGGTGTTGAAATAATAAAAGGTGCAGAGGAAGCTAACCCTAAGTCTTCTGATCAGGTTAAGGATTGGTTAAAGTCCTTAGGTTGGAGACCCTGTACATTTAAGTATGTAGATGATCGTAAGATACCACAGGTACGAAAGAATGGTGAGTTAACTAACTCAGTTAAGTTACTTATACCTAACAACAAAACAGTAGGTGTGCTTGATGGACTCACTGTTATACAGCACAGGCTTAGTATCTTTGAGGGTATGCTTGAGTGTCAGGTAGATGGCTATGTCAAGGCTGGTATTGATGGCCTCACTAATACCTTACGGTTTAAACATAAGAAGCCACTGGTTAACCTACCTAGTATTGATAAGCCTTGGGGTAAGGAGATACGGGGTGCACTGATAGCACCAGAGGGTTATGTATTATGTGGTGCAGATATGACCTCACTTGAGGATACAACTAAGAGGCATTACATGAAGCCATATGATCCTAGCTATGTGAATGAGATGTCTCAGGTTGGCTTTGATCCACACTTAGACTTAGCTAAACATGCTGGTGCAGTTACTCAGGATGATATTGATAAGCATAACTCTGGTGAGGTATGCCTCAAGGATTTGCGTAAGAACTATAAGGTGGTGAACTACTCAGCTACCTATGGTGTTGGTGCAGCTAAGTTATCCAGAGAGACAGGTATGACAGAGAAGGAAGCAAAGAAACTTCTTGATGCATACTGGGAACGTAACTGGTCAGTGGCATCATTTACTTCTGACAATCTAAAGAAGAAGAAGATAGTCAACGGTCAGATGTGGGTACAGAATCCTGTCAGTAAGTTCTGGCACACCCTACGGTATGACAAGGATGTGTTCTCTACACTCAACCAATCAACAGGTGCATACTGCTTCGACAAGTGGGTAGCTACATACCGTAGTGTCAGACCTAACATTGTCGGACAGTTCCATGACGAATCAATTAATCTAGTAAGAAGAGGAGAAGAAGATCAGCATAGGGATGTCCTAGTATCATCAATCAATAAGCTTAATGAAGTATTAAAGCTTAATGTTAATTTAGGTATTGATGTACAGTTCGGAAATAAATATTCTGAAATACATTAATTAGCTATTGCATTGGTTTTTTAAACCGTGTTACTATTGCAGTATAGTTTTTCAAACAGGAGTTACAAATGAAAATCACAGTATCAGGTAAAGCACAGTGGGCTAAAGTCTTTGAAGACAATCGTGACAAGGAAGGTTATCAGGGCCAGTGGGCAGATACCTCAGGGCGATGCACCATTGATGTTATTGTAGACAAAGACAATCAAGAACGAGTAACAAACTCTGGGTGTATGTCTAAGGGTAAGCCTAATCCAGATGGTGACGGTCACATCTTTAAGTTCACCCGTAAGTTTGAGACTGCCAATGATTGGGATGGTGGTGCACCTAAGGTATACCGTCCAGACGGTGGAGAGTGGGACTTTATCACCGATGGTGAGATAGGTAATGGCTCTGATGTTTTGGTAGAGTTAGATGTCTACCAGAATAAAAACTATGGTACTACCACTACACGACTAGAACGTGTGAAGGTTATTAAGGCAGTAGCCTTTAACCGTGATGGCCCACAAGATACTGGACCTGATCCCTTCACTGCTAATGTAGCAGAGGCTAGTCAAGCAGAGGTTGTAGCAATCCCATCAGATGAAATCCCATTTTAAGGAGTAAGTAATGCCTAGTATTGATACATTAGTTAAAGACATTTACGGTGTGATTGAAGGAAAGGGTGGGTGGGATAAGACAATCACAGAATACCTAGCAGAGGGCATATCTAAGACTGCCTATGATAGGTTCAAGGAACCTCAGAAGCCCAGAGGATATTTAAGTTTATCCTCTGTGGGTTCACCCTGTAAAAGAAAGACTTGGTACAGAATCAATAAGACAGAGGAAGCTGCACCACATAACCCACAGCTACTGGGTCTTTTCTTTTACGGGGATTTGTTGGAGACACTCATACTAGCACTGGCTAAGGCAGCAGGTCATGACGTACAGGGTGAGCAAGACAGGCTTAATGTGCATGGCATTAAGGGACACAGGGATGCAGTCATTGATGGTGTTACCATTGATGTTAAGTCCTCGTCCCGATATGGTATGCAGAAGTTTAAGGGTCATAAGCTACGGGACGATGATCCTTATGGGTACATTAGCCAGCTTAGTTCCTATGTGTATGCTGGTAAGGACGACCCACTTGTAACAGAGAAGAACAAGGGAGCCTTTCTTGTCGTACAGAAAGACAGCTTTGAGTTGTGCTTAGATACCTACGACTTCACTGATGAAATGATTCATAAAGAAAAGGAAGTATCTGAAGTAATAAAACTTGTTAGTGGTGACATACCTAGTGAACGTCTTAAGCCTATCCCTCAGTCTAGTACCTCAGAAAATACTAAGCTTTGCTTTTCTTGTGCAGGTTGTGAGTATCGTAAGTCTTGCTGGCCTGAGGCTAGGGTCTTTCAATACTCTGGTGGACGTAAGGAGTACCTAGTTGACATAGTAAAGATGCCTAAGGTAGAGGAGATAATAGATTGAGTAGGACAGGTAAGGCCAAGGGACGTACAGGCCAACAAGAAATAAGGGATGCACTACTCAGTGCATTCCCAGAACTTGAGCCTGACGATGTTAAGTCTACAGTCATGGGTGATACAGGTGCTGACGTACAGCTATCACCAGCAGCTAGGAAGTTAATACCTATATCAATAGAAGTTAAACGTAGGAAGACGGGACTGAAGACAGTGTATGGATGGATGCAGCAAGCAGACAATCACACCAGTGATCCACCTGTCGTCTTCTATAGGTCAGATAGAAACAAGTGGCTAGTTATAACAGGCTTAGACCATTACATAGAACAGCTTAGGAATAAGAATGGTAAACAGTGATGTAAGAGAAGTTGTAAAGATATGGGATGTAATTGATGGGCCGTACCCAGCAGGTATCCCTGAGAGAGAGGAAGCACACTACAACGTATGCAAGGTAGAGATAGGTGGGAAGATCAGTGAGATTGAATATGTGTTTGGTAGTTTTAACTCTGCCTATGAAATGATAAAGTATTTCCAAACTAACATTGAACCTATAGAGGTGGATGGTGAATATTCTGTTTGACATTTACAAAAAAATAAGTATAACTAAGGACTTTCACTATGCAGTATGAGGTAATAATAAATTTAAAGATTGACCCTGACTCATACACTTTTGAGTTGGGTAAGGATAATCACTCTGATGATGTAACAGAGTTGATACACAGATTAATATATGAAGTAGAAGATGTAACAATTTTAGAATGTGAGGCAACATTAATATGACAAAGACTATCACACTGGACGACAAAGAATATAAAGTATCAGACATGAGTACTGATCAAAAGAATCTTGTTGATAACTTAAACTTAAATAAGAACTCAATACTTCTTTACACTCACACACTTGAGGCACTTAAGCTTACGAGGCGAATACTACAGGATGAACTCAAAGAAGGGTTGAAAGATTAGATGATAAGCCAAGATGATATTGATGCGTTTAAAGAATCTGGATGGTACATGACCTTAGACACCTATCAAAAGCAAGCTATCACCACAGCCATCTACCCAAAGGAAGTAAGTATTATGTACCCTGCCCTTGGGTTAGCTGGTGAGGCTGGTGAGGTAGCAAACAAAGTAAAGAAGCTACTGCGAGATAAGAAGCTAGACAGGGATGGTATTAAATCTGAGTTGGGTGATTGTCTGTGGTACATTGCAGTACTAGCAGAGGACTTGGGTATCAGCCTATCCTCTATAGCTAATGACAACTTAGAGAAGTTAGGTAGACGTAAGGCTAAGGGAACTCTTAATGGAAATGGTGACGAAAGATGAGTAATGATTTGCCCACTGACTATCAATCTTTTATTCATAAAAGTAGATATGCCCGATGGTTAGATGATGTTGGACGTAGGGAGAGTTGGACTGAGACAGTTGAACGATACATGGAAAACATAGTATTACCCAAACTAGGTGAGGATAAGATAAAAAAAGTAATAGGTCGGCAACTTGAACAGGCTATCTTAAGCTTGGAA
>Ga0209374_1002818_pt1 | contig 14513 bp, 19 predicted proteins | sample SaaInlLV_DNA_10m_FD_184683 | JGI IMG/M metagenome (GOLD analysis project Ga0209374, IMG submission 184683) | Marine microbial communities from expanding oxygen minimum zones in the Saanich Inlet - SI075_LV_DNA_10m (SPAdes) (version 2) | ecosystem: Environmental > Aquatic > Marine > Unclassified ...
ACATTTGAATTAAGGGGTGACCAATGGAATGTTTTGTACAATCAAAGTAAATTCAGTAAGTCAGATGATTACCCCTATTTGGGAGACAAACGCTGGTATGATTTCGCAAAGTTTTCTGAAGGAAATATTTGCTTTCAAGATCACCCTGGGAAGTCTTACTTTAAGAACATTAAAATCCGTGAATTAGAAGATTAGTTGCCTTGAATTAAAGAAATGAATTGAGCCTAACAATAAAATGATGTACACTAATTTAAATATGCTATTTATGAAACAAATAATTGGAATTATGATGTTGTTTATTGCTTTTGCAAGCCCAGAAACTAGTCATTCACAACCCTCTACACCCATAGAACAATGGGAAGGAAAAACAATCCTACTTATTGCAGCGCATCCCGATGATGATTATCAATCTCATGGGACATTGGCTTTGCTAAAAAACAATAATAATAAAATCTTCATTCTCACCTTAACTACTGGAAATGTTGGGACTAGAGATCCCAAAATGAACAAGAATGATTTGTCAAAAATAAGAAGACAAGAACAAATTGAGGCAATGAAAGTAATAGGTCTTTCAGAGCAACAATACATTAATTTGGGATATGACGACGGAAGGGTTGAATTCGCAAATAAAGAAGAAATAATGGGAAAAATTGTTTATCACATTAGAAAAATCAGACCTAATGTTTTGATGTCATTTGATCCCGGGTTTAACTATCCAGTATGGCATAAAAGTGATCATAGGGCAGCAGCTTATTTAACCGCTGATGCCGTTAGAGCAGCAGAATGGCGTTTGATGTATGAAGGGCAAATAATTCATCAAAACCTGAATGCATATTCGGTTCCAGAATTTCTTTTTTATGGAGGGAATATTAAGGATAAAAATTTTGAAGTAGACATTACAAAATATTTAGACAAAAAAATATTAGCAGGTTCAAAATACTTATCCCAGTGGTCAAGTGGTTGGAATAATTATTTGGGATCCGATCTAAATGATTACCCAGTCGGGGAAAAAGATTCTATTTTTAATAGGCTTAAAAGAAGAATAAAATATCAAAACAATACTCCTGTAGAAAGATTCAGATACTACAAAGGTATCCCTGACGCAATGGGTCGCGAAAAAAGAGATTGAACTTTTTCAAAATTTATAACGATCTCTTTGTCCCTTAAAACGCTTTATTCTCTTCTTAATGTAGTGTAATAGGAGTAATTCTTCTTTCCTTAAACATCTTTCCAACCCAACCTTTTTATAGAGTCAAATCTTCTATTTTCACGGACTGTTTGATTACGAGTATCAATAGCGAGTGGTTGAAGTATCCTCCCAAAACATCAGCCTAAGAATAAAGAAATCTGTAACCTCCCCTCTATTAAGGAACTCATGGAGAGTCTTTCACAGCATAATCGTTATCTCCCTGTTGTTTTTGAATTCGACAAATCATTTCTTTCAAATGAACTAACCCTTTCTTTAGCTGAAAGTGTGTCTATAAAAAAGGAGATAAACGCTTTGATAACCTTAAATTAAAACGCCGGTTAATTTTTTTTGTAATAAATCTCGTGGGGTATTATTCTGTTTTCCCCATAACAGCTATTGGACTCCCTTTCTCACCAAGCCAAGAAACAATAAAGATTAATTCTTCTGAACCCGAACTTTCTGAATAATGCCATGTATTTGACACGCCTAAAAAAGCTTTGTCCCCAGCTTTGAATGTTTGCGAGGATGAAACAGTTTTTTCTGCCGATATATCCTCCAAAGAAGTATTAGAATCAAAATTAACAGTTAATTCACCTTGAACTACATAGGCTATTCCTGTATAAGGATGATAATGCCATGGCGAGGTAAAGCCAGGTTTCCAAACTTTAACTTGACTTGTGACAGCGGCCTCACCAGTAGGATAAGTTAATGGATTTCCTAATGAATCTTCAGAAACATCAGTCATTAAGTCCCCGTTTTGAAAAGAAATTTGACCGTCATTATTTGCTGAACTTTCCGATTTTGTGTTGACGCAAGCAGTCAAAATGCATAATGTCATTAAGGTAAAGAGTTTATCTTTCATAAAATATAGTTTTAATTCAAAAACTAATTTAATGATAATTAGCTAAAGTTTTTATTGGTTCTTAAAAAGAATAAAAATTATCGCCTTCCATTAATGTCAAATTGAGACACAAAATCCCAAACCAATTCAGACGTATTCCGACCTTGAAAAGCTGCACTAAACCAAACGTGGTCTCCTCCAATATATTTGTAATGCTCAACAGAAACTGAACGATCTCCTTGGCCATAGACATAATGCTCTATAGTCGTTCCTTCACTATTGAAAGTGCTTACAGTTGGATTTGTTGTCGTATTATTGAAATTAATCCAATGGTCTAAGGTACTTTGTACAGAGTTCCAGTCGTTGCTTCCATTATATGGGAGTACGCCATCAGAGGTTCCATGAAGATGTACTACCGGCATAGGATGACTTGTAGACCCTATACAATCAAGCATCGCTCCTGAAACAGAAGCTACTGCAGCAATTAAATCACTTCTATAATTTGCAAGTCCATACGCCATCATACCCCCGTTAGAGTATCCTGCAGAATAAATTCTCTCCACATCTATATTATACTGAGATGAAACCTTATTTATTATGGCTTCAACAAAGCCAAAATCATCTGCATCACTTTTATTGTCTCCGCCTATTGGACAAGCATTCCAATGAGAAAAGCCATCTAAAGAACTTCCTTGAGGATAGACTAAAATAAAAGAATATGATGCTGCTAATGAACGCATGTCAGCATCATTCATAAATTCATTTGCACTACCTCCAAAACCATGGAAATTCAACAGAAGAGGAACGGATTTAATCGTGTCGTATGAATTAGGAATATAAATTAGGTATTCACGGGTCTCCCCGTCAACTTCAATGCTTCTTGAAAAGGTTCCTATGGCTTGATCAAGGTTTTCTTCATAATTTGTTTTGGCGCATCCATTCAATAGGATTAAGCCTAACGATGTAGAAATTAGCAATATCAAACGCATAAGAATAATTCAGTATGATGTAAAAATAAAAAAAACGGCTACACTACTAAAAGTATAACCGTTTTATTCTATGTTGCTCCTCCTGTTATTTAGAGTTGCAGCACAACACAATCTTTTAGTGAATTAAGTTTTTATTTCCCATTCTGAATAGGGTCAGTGTTGGGCATTAGTTTGTTTAAAAGAAAATAAACTGGGCAAAACTTTGTTATTGGACTTATAAGCTGAAGTCCTCCAACAGCTACCGCTATCCATAAGAAATCCAAATTAGTAGAATATAATGTTAAACCAACGCTTATTAAATATAGCACACCCACAATAGCATCATGAGATCTTACTTTAGAAATATTTTTTTCCATTTATGTTTTTTAATTTATAAAATAAAACCCTCCAAATTAGAGGGTTATAGTTGACATTAATTAATCCAGCCCCCAATTTGAGGTCTTAATTCTGCTCCGTAAGCCTTAGCTTTAGCTTTAAGCTCATCAGATGCATCACCAGCAATGATTACTTTATTCAGAGTAAATAGTTTCATGAACTCCTTGGAATAGTCGCTTTTTTCAAAGTTATTTAAGTGGTGAACAAAATCTGAAGAGGTGTAATATTTTTCTACCAGATTAACTCTTTTCCCGTTAGAGGAAATAAAGTATCCGAAATCGTATGTTCCAGGTTCTGTTTCTCTAACGAATTTGCTGAACCTTATTAAGAACTCTTCCACATCAGATGAAGAATACCCTTTATTTACTTTTAATTCTGCCAAGCCAAGAACTCTTTTTGAGGTTTTACTCATTGATTCCGCAGCCTTAGTTTCTCGGTCTAATAGACTTGGATCAAAAAAATGATAAGCAGAAACTATCTTCTCATCTTCAAAACGGAAGCCGTGATGAACAATAATTTTCACATCATCACCCGTATATTTTCCCTTTCCAGTCCATTGAAACCATGCCATTGACCAAGTCGTTCCATTATTGTACTTAGCGGATGTAAGATTTATACCTTCAGTATCGTTTTGAATATTTTCAAATAAATCGTGATGTCCTTCGGCTGCTGATAGCCATCCCTCTTTATCTACTTTGACATTATTAAAGTAATATTCACCAGAATCGTCTGAAATCATATCTGCGATCTCACGAAAATTACCTTCAGAATATTTTTTCATCAATTCTTTAGTTATTTCAACTTCAGTGGTGTTGTCATTTAAGACACCACTTAGTTCACCATTTGGAACCTGATTACAACTCAAAAAAATTAAAGAAAGTACTAAGCAAGGAAATAATAATTTTTTCATTTTTAAATATTTATAGTTTATAGACCAATATACAAATTTTTTGCTGACCCATCATTTCAAAAAGTATGCTAATAATTCTGGGCTTTATTAGAAAAAAGGACTACAAAAATAGAAATAGACAAGAGGACATTTGTGACCCCTTGTCTAATATTGCTCCTCTTGTTTGAATCGAACCATTGCTTTCCCTTAAGGGAAAGCAACCAACTCCGACACTAAAACTACTCGGATAAGTTTTTAGGAATTGCCTTTTCTCAGTCACAAGAAACCTCCTCTTTAGCTGTAATTTCTGTTAAATATAACAGAAGTTGAAAAAAAGGGTAAAAGACTTTGTTGTTTTTAAAGATTCAGTTCAGAACTCCATTTTCTTTGTCGATCAACACCAGAAAATGAGAACAAGCTCCAAAAACAGTTTTCTTTAGGGTATTGCTAAAATCGGCAAGTTAAAAACAAGCAGGTAGTACTATTGAAGTATATAAATTCAAGCATTCCGTAATTAAATTACTAAATTTGCAAAAACTATATTTTCTATGACCGACATATTATTAATTATCGCATGCAGCACAGCGGTTATCTTATTGTTTTTTTTCTGGTTTGCAAAACAGTCAATCAAATCGGGAATGTCCAAAGACGACAACCTAAATAATATCCCTGATTCATGGGAGAAAAAATTAGGTTTGATTTTCAAAGTAAAAAACTTCCTCATACTGCTACTTGGAATCATCATAGGGTTACTATTAGGTAATTCGAGTTTTTTCCAATAAAATATTAAATAAAATAATGATGAGTTCAAAGCAATCAAATTTAAGAGCACTCTTATCTGTCTTCAACACCAGATTGTTCGTTATTCTTTTGGAGACCATAGTTGTTTTTTTTGTGTATGACTTTTATAGCATCAACATCAAGGTCGACTACACCATAATGAGTATAGCGATTATCTTTCCTCTTGTTTTTTCAATTACCAGTGCTTACCAAAGAAGACAAGATGCAATATCCTTATACCTTGAATTTAGAAACAAGATCATTGATTTGACCAATATATTTTATGCTGTTGAAAGTGTAAAAGATAAAAATTACAACGAATTATTTGATAGTTTACAAGAGGTGCAAAAGCTTCTCATTCACTATTTAACTCAGGAGAATTCGGAAAAAACATTTGATTCAATACGCGAGAAAAGAAAAGACGTTCTCTTGATCATTGACTCTCACAAAAAACTGTTTAATGAAAGAGAAAAGGATAGTTTAATTCGCGTAAAAAATGAATTGTTTCTTTCAGCAGAAAAGATCCGGGGGATTAAGATTCACGGCACACCTATTTCGTTAAAAAAATACTGTTTGGTATTCATTTACTTTTCTCCATTACTTTATGCTTCCCAATCGGTATTTAATTTACAGGGTGATTTAGTAACAAAGTTGATATCATTGTCTTTTTCTTTGGTAGTTAGTTTTGTGCTAATGGCTTTATACAATGTTCAAGATTATATTGAGAATCCATTTGACCAAAAAGGGCTTGATGATTTGAAAATTGATTTATTAAAAGTCAATCAATACGAATCGTTACATTCAAAATAAAGGATAATTTTTTGAGCATACGGGTGACTTTGGCCACCTTCTGGAAGTAGGAGTTAACAATATCTCTTGGAAGGTTTTCTAAAACATCAACGCTTTTAGTGTTGATTTTCTATTTAGCTACTATTTTAGTATTTCAATAAATAATATACAACCGCTCCTCCAATAATACATCCTTTAATAAAAGAGATCCAGAGTGCTCCGTAGTTACTTATTCCCAATGAATTCAGTGTTTTTTCTGTAAGGGTTTTATGCCATCCCATCTTGAATATGTTTAGAATTACTACAAGATAATAAAAATAACCATAGTCTGAGCAGCGGATGTTAAGGGTTTACTAGCTATTAAGAAGCTGTTGATACAGTATAATTACAGTTAATATCTGGACGATAAACCCGCTATACTCAATGCTTGATATTTTTTTTAGCAGTAAAAGGTAGACTTTCTCCAACCAAGAAGCTTTATTATCCTAGGCTTAAAGGACACTTTTGTTTTTATTTAAAAACTAGAAAAGCCCAGTAATTCTGCACAATAAAACGTATTCACTCCTTCATAAAGTACAAGATATTGGTTCAAAGAGTGTTAGGATTTATACGAAATTTGTATTTTTAGTTTCTAATCACAATCTATATTTTAAAATGAAAAAATTATTACTACTACTTATTGCTTTATTGTCCACAGCATCCTATGCTCAAGACACTACTTATGAATCTGCTCTTTATATCAATGATGTAGCTATTTCTGAAATGCCAAGATTTGTTAAATTACACAAAAAATTCACCGATATGTCGTTAGGAGAAAACAGAACAATGACCGGCGAATGGGTTTTTAGACACTGGTATGGGTCGGGTCATAGCTTTGTTGTTTACAGCCAATACAACTCTATGGAAGATTTTCATAAGGACGCTGATATTGCAAATCAAAACATACGGGCAAAAATAAATGCAACGGAAGATGCGGCTACAAAAGAAACTCTTATGAAAGAATGGGCAGAGTACAGAGCCTTCTCTAATGGTCATTCGGACGAGGTTCGGGTTGCTAATAAGGCAACGGGCTTTTACCAACTGGAAGAAACGGATTTTGATATTCCTTTTGCTATGGTCGTCGGAAAATATAATTCCTCTGGATCTTGGACTAAAATGGGGAATGCTTTTTTTGACTGGGCAATTAAAAATTCAGTAGACAGTGGATCATCAATGTCTGGTGGAGTTTCTTACCATTTCATGGGAACAAGTTCTGAAGTAGAAGTATGGCAATGCTATACCAACCTCGTTGAATTTGCAAAAGGGGTTACGGCAAGAGCTGAAGAAACGGAAGAAGCCAAAGAAGCGAGAAAAACATTTTGGAGCCTTGTTGATGGTGCTCATGAAGATCAAATTTACCTTCATATTGGACACGTAAACATGGAAAAAGGTATTTTTGATTTAGCAGGGAAAGACCGCTAAAAAAAGGATTGCCAAAAGGCGCTTCGGCACCTTTTTTAAGTTTCTGGACTACTTTTTATCGTTCTCGACAAAAAAACGGAATCCAAACATGTTTTTTTAAACATCGTTTAAATCAATTGTTTGCAGATTAATTTCAAAGTCTAGGAGCAGAATTCAAAAAAATATACATACCTTAAAGAAAAAAATGAAGTTTTTAGAAAAGTATTATCCTGTTATTCTGGCCTTTTTAAGCTTTTTGTATTCTGTATTTTTATGGTTTTCAGGAAGTGAGCTGGAGGGAATTTATGTTGGACTCTGGCCTGTGACGATCTTGGCTTTTGCAATAGTTATTAGACAAAGAAGGAATGATGATAAAAACAACCGAATATGAATAAAAATGGAATAATGTTTATTGTTGGTTCGGTCATATTTGTCATTTACATTTATTTTTATTTTAAAATAATTATTAGACAACACAAAGACGAACGTCAAGATTTACAAGCGCACGATACAAATGATTTTGATGGAATAGGAAATCAGGGACGAATTCCTGATAAGAAACCAAAAAACAGAGCCTTTTAATCATACAGATTCTTTGGAAGCCTTTACACTATGTAGAGGCTTTTTTGTTTTTGGGTGGGTGTTTAATCCGAACGAACTAAGACTTTAAGGAATGGGTTTAGGCTATAACCTCATAGTCGATACTTAATTTACGCAAAGCCCTTAAAGCAGAACCAGAGCTCTTATCTTCAATCTCAATGTCAACAGGGTCTCCTTCCAAAAGAATAAGAGTAAGCTCTTTAGACAAAGAATCCGAAATGTTAGAAGAAATCTCCGCAATACATTGCGCTATGGCCCTTCTGTCAGGTCGCTGAGCATCACAAGACAATAAGTTTAGTTTCATAATTCTTTCTATGGAATAAATATAAGGTAAACCTACGCGATTGGCCGAGTGTTTCAACTATTTCAAATGAGTTTATGGACGAATTAGTTTCAACTTATCGACCCGTGATAATTTTTTGATCTCGTACTCTCGTTTTGAAGCAGCCGAACGATCGGTTAGCGCCTCAGAGTACACTAAGTCAACGGGTCTTCTATTTCGGGTATACTTAGCTCCTTTTTTTGAATCGTTATGCTCTGAGATTCTCCTATCAAGGTTAGTCGTTATACCGGTATATAAGCTGGCATCCGAACACGCAACAATATAGACCCACCATTCTTTTGTATCTGCCATGATTACGAATATTAACTGCTAGTATTCAAAAATATTTAATCCTATGAAATCGGACAAGATGTTTAAATGTGTCTGTAACAAGCGAACGTCATCTTCTTCAGAAAAAACTAACCGCATAAAGCCAAATTTTTTTCCATACCAAGTACAACAAGTGTCCTGCGATTAAACCAATTGCGAGTATTTTTTGACTTGTGTTATTTCCTCCAAACAGCTTGAGTTTGCGAACAAGAATATAGGAAATCCCTATGCTTATAAAAATCCATAAGCCAAATGCAGCATAATCAATCAAGGTAAATAAGAAAATCATAGATACAATATACAGCAATTTAATCGCTAGATGATGGAAGTAGGATTGTTTTTAAATGTAGATGGATTTTCTCCGCTGATTTTTTTAAATGTCCGATTGAAGTACGATAAGCTTTCGAAACCACAACCATAACAGGCTTCGCTTACGTTTTTCCCAGCAAGGAGCAACCGTTTGGCTTGAGATATTCGGTATTGATTTAGAAAAGCGGTAAACGTATTTCCGCTGTGTTTTTTAAAGTATCTACAAAAAGCCTCTTTACTGAGGTTGACCAATTGTGCCACTTCATCTACTTTGATTTTCCGAACGTAGTTTTCATCAATAAAAGAATACACTTTTTGTAAGCGCTGTTGTTGTTTCTTGGCTGAGGTATTATAGACAGGATATTGATGTAAAAGTTCAAACTCTTCAGACAAAGCCAGTGTTTTTAAGATCAAAATAACAGCAATGAACTGATCAAAGGCGTCGAGCTGATGTAAGGTTTTGATTTGCATGCCGACAGTATTTTTTGTTTTACCGTAAAAGGCAATGCCGTGTTGTGCTTTTTCAAATAGGGTATAAATAACCGAAAGCTCTTGAACATGATTAAAAACCTGTTCTTTAAAGGATGGACTTATGTGTAGCACTTCTTTTCTGTATGCAGCTTTTATGCCGTGGTCAAAATTTAGATGGGGAATGTTTGAGCCGATTAGTACCAAGTCACTTTGCTGGTAGTTGGAACGATGCTTTCCAACATGTCGTATGCCATTTGCTCCCTCAATATAAACCAATTCATATTCGGGATGAAAATGCCAAAAAAATAAATCATTTAGTTTTGGATCGTGCAATAAGCGAAAAGAACTCTTATCGTCGGGTTGAATGTTTTCGAGTTGTATTTTCATTAAATTGGTATTTATCGTGCTATATTCAGTAAATAATATCAATATAGTTCAAATTACAATCAATATCAAGGTTGTAGCCTAGTTTTTATACCCATAGTTTTGAATAAATATTTCCAAATCAATTTAAAGGCAGAAGTATGAAGAAAGATCTAAAATCAACGATGGCAAATAAGGCTCACGAAGAAATTCCGGGAAATCCATCTGTTTCTACAAGTAGTAAGCAAAAGTTAAACGACCGTTCGAATGGTAAACCCTTACGGATTTTGTCGGAAGAAGACTGGAAGTTTTGGATGCATAATGGGTATGTAGTAATAAAAAATGCAATCCCAAAAGCTCAAGCTAAAGCAACTGCAGACTTTATATGGGAATTTGATGAGAAAAAGGCTAACGACCCTTCTACCTGGTATGCCCAGCCTCGTGCCGAAATGAAAATGAAGGAATTGGCAGGAACTGGAATGGTGGAAGCATACAATCACCAAACCCTTTGGAACAACCGTCAAACCCAAAAGATATACGATGCCTTTGTAGATGTATGGGGTACCGAAAAATTATGGGTAACAATCGATCGTGTGAATCTGAATTTTCCACAACGACCCGGTGAAGAAAAGGAGGGCTTTATTCATTGGGACTACGATCCAGAAACCAGACCACAAAACGTGCAGGGTGTTATCGCACTAGCCGATCAAATGGACGAAAAGATGGGCGGATTTCAATGCATTCCATGGTTATACCGAAATTATGATAGCTGGAAACTAACCCAGCCGGAAGATAGAGACCGTTTTCAGCCCAACTTAGATGCGTTACATGATAAGATCGTCAAAGTAGTTATGGAAGCTGGGGATCTACTTATTTTTAATAGTACAGAACCGCACGGAATCCGCCCCAATCGGTCTGAAAATAAGGTAAGAATTGCACAGTATATTTCGATGATGCCCGCAGAGGAAGAGAATCAAGAACTTATAGATTGGAGGGTAAATTCATGGAAAAATAGGATTGCCCCCGAAGGATATGCTTTTCCGGGTGACCCAAGAAATTGGGAGCAGGAACGATATACACGAGCAGATCTATCTACCTTAGGCAAAAAACTACTGGGACTAAACAAATGGTAAACAAGAACAAAACGAATTAAAACCCGATTACATGCTAACATCAATGAGTTTATTAGACATTTTCATCATACTAGGTTATTTTGGAATTATTCTATGGATTGCCCAATGGGCATCGAAAAGTAAAAGTGCGTCTGGAGGAGCTGTTGATTATTTTTTAGCAGGGAAAAATTCGGGTTGGTTGGTAATTGGAGCATCTCTTTTTGCTTCGAATATTGGCTCTGAAATTATTCTAGGCGTTTCGGGTGCAGGAGCTCGTGGGAATATGCCCATGGCTAATTTTGAAATAATAGCCTCTCTAGTTTTGATCCTTTTGGGCTGGGTTTTTGTTCCTTTTTATTTACGCACGGGTGTCTTCACTATGCCTGAATTTTTAGAGAAACGCTATTCTGTAGCCTGTCGAAATTACCTTTCAGTAATTTCTATTTTGGCTTATGTAATCACTAAGATTTCTTTAATCATATTTGCGGGTGCCTTGGTATTCGAAACCATTGGAATTTCATTTTGGACCGGTGCAATTATTACAGTAATTGCTACTGGATTCTATACCGTTTTGGGAGGGTTAAAAGCGGTGATTTACACGGATATGGTTCAGGCGTTTATTCTGCTTGTAGGAACCCTATGTGTCACCGGATTTGGACTATACGCTTTGGGAGGCTGGGATAATTTATTGGCCATTCTAACCGAAGCTTCTGCAGTAGATGGAAATCCACCACGGGAACAATTTTTTAACTTATGGCGGCCTATGGCTGACACCGAATATCCCTGGACAGGGATGCTTTTTGGAGCACCTATTTTAGGGGTTTGGTATTGGTGTACGGATCAATATATTGTTCAGCGGGTACTTTCTTCTAAAGACGAAAGTAATGCTAGAAAAGGAGCGTTATTTGCAGGTTACTTGAAGCTACTCCCAGTATTCATCTTCTTCATCCCGGGGGTAATCGCTTATGCACTTTTACAAGAAGGTGCCATTGCTTTTTCACTTGATAATGCTGACCAAGCCCTTCCTGCTATGATCAACCAATTTTTACCTACGGGATTGAAGGGTCTTGCAATTGCTGGATTACTTGCTGCTTTGATGAGCTCACTTTCCTCGGCATTCAATTCCAGTTCAACCCTCCTAACGATCGATTTCTATTTGAAGTACAAGCCCAAGGCTTCTCCAAAAGACTTGGTCCGTTTTGGTCAATTTGCAACGGTTATTTTAGTACTCGTTAGCTTGGGTTGGATTCCTTTTATGAAATCATTAATGGGTGGGGGAATTTTTCACTACCTACAAAGTATCCAAGCTTATATATCCCCACCCATTGCTGCTGTTTTTCTTTTTGGGTTATTCTATAAATGGATTAATGCAAAAGGAGCAATCGTTTCCTTGTGGTTGGGTTTTATCGTTGGAATTTTCAGATTAGTAGCAGAATTTCTTTCAAATGAAGGAACTCTGGTAGTCGCAGAAGATTCTCTTTTGGGGCTTTTTATAGGGATTAACTTTTTGCATTTTGCCTTATTTTTATTTCTACTCTGTGCTTCAATTTTAATGCTTGTTAGTAAATTGACACCTCCACAGCCATTAGCAGCATTAGAATTGGTTACGTTTAAATCGAGGAACCTAAGACCGAAGTTTATTTGGTCAACAGACATGACCTTAACGGTTGTGCTTATCGGACTTGTGCTACTGCTTTGGACGCTCTTTAGCCCATGGGGGATTGCACATTAGAAAATAATTTATAGAAGATGGATTTAGAATTAAAAGGGAAAACGGTTTTTATAACAGGATCTACTGCCGGAATTGGTTTTGCAACGGCAAAAGCATTGTTGAGTGAAGGCGCAAGCGTCGTCCTCAATGGGCGAACCCCAGCATCAGTATCGGTAGCGGTTAAAAAATTAGAACAAGAATTCCCAAACGAAAGTGTTTCGGGTATAGCCGCTGACTTTAGCCTTCCAAAAGAAGTGAATAGCCTCCTCGAAAACCTACCTAAAATAGACATCCTAATCAATAATGTTGGGGTGTATTCTTCCGGTTCTTTTTTTGAAACCGAGGACGCAGCGTGGTACCGTCAGTTTGAAGTAAATGTGATGAGTGGCGTCCGCTTATCGAAAAGTTTGCTGCCCCGTATGTTGACTACTAATTGGGGACGGATTTTATTTATTTCTAGCGAATGCGCTAGCCTAACGCCCGCTGATTTAATTCCATACAGCATGACCAAAGCTGCTGTTTTAGCCGTTTCTCGTGGCTTGGCTCAATTAACAAAAGGAACGGATGTAACGGTTAACTCCGTGATTCCGGGCTCTACTTTGTCTGAAGGGGCCGAACAATTTTTAGAAGATGCTGCACAAAAAGAGCAGAAGACAAAAGATCAAATAGAAAACGCTTTTTTCACTGAGGTGAGAACAACCTCCTTACTTCAGCGCTTTGCAAAAGTAGAAGAAGTAGCTCACACAATCACCTATTTAGCCAGCCCGCGCTCTTCTGCGACTAACGGAGCTGCAATTAAGGTAGATGGAGGAAGTTCTGGAGGCTTGTTTTAATTTTTGAGTCGGGTCTTTTTGATTCTAGGCGTGTGTTCTGGAAATTGAGTATCTTGAATAAGCAAAACATAGCGCGATCAAAAAGCTTACCTTTTTTCTTGTTTTTCTTTCCTTCCTCACTTTTGCCCAGGAGCGGAACGAGGCTTTAATTATACACGGAGATATTTTTACAGTTTCCTATAACGAATTATACGAGCAGCCCAATTGGATTACCTATTGTGTTCGAGATGTTCCAAAAAATGTAGATCGAAAAGGATATAATTTTCGAAAAGACACAAGGGTTTGGACGTCAAATAATGCAGATTATAAAAATAACATTTGGGATAAAGGGCATTTGGCACCAGCTGCTGCATTTTCTGATTCAGAAGCGAATCTAAAAGCAACTTTTTCTTATTTGAACTGCACACTTCAACACCAAAGATTAAATCGAAAAGAATGGGCCGAGCTTGAACAACAAGTCCGTGATTGGGCGAGAGACTTTGGCGATATGAGTGTAGAAGTAGATGTTCTTTTTGAATCAAATCATCAAGTTTTACCTACGGGAGCACATGTGCCTTCAGGCTTTATCAAACGGATTCAGTTTCCCGATGGAGTCGCTAAATGTTTCTACTTTCCTAATGAAGATACGTTTAATAAAAACTGGACGCAATTTGAGGTCGCCTGCGACTAAGACCCAAACCGTTCGATGGATTGCCATTGGAAAACACAAAAAAACACTCACGGTATTTCCCAACGAACTCATAAACACACACCACGCCAATTGAAGCCTCAAGGGAATAGGAAGCATCGAATCGGAAAGAAAAAGAAGCTGTATTTTCAGATTTTAAAGATCAGTTTTTTTCGAGTTGTACTGTAAAATGCCGCATGATGGGAGCCTCCCATTTGATGGAATAGCCCCTTTTGGCTTCCTTACGGGTGTCGAACACTTTTTTAATAGCCACCGCAACATATTCCATATGGGAGAGCGTATAAGATCTTCTTGGGATAGCCAAGCGAACCAATTCTAATTTAGGGAAACGATTTTCTCTGGTCACAGGATCTCGATCGGCCAATAAGGTTCCAATTTCTACGCCACGAATTCCAGCAACAATATATAATTCAATCGCCAAAGACTGTGCCTGGTACTCCTCTTTAGGAATGTTGGGAACAAATTTTGATGCATCAATATAT
>Ga0209374_1002849_pt1 | contig 14382 bp, 18 predicted proteins | sample SaaInlLV_DNA_10m_FD_184683 | JGI IMG/M metagenome (GOLD analysis project Ga0209374, IMG submission 184683) | Marine microbial communities from expanding oxygen minimum zones in the Saanich Inlet - SI075_LV_DNA_10m (SPAdes) (version 2) | ecosystem: Environmental > Aquatic > Marine > Unclassified ...
ATAAGATCTGGAAGGAACTCAGGCTAGAAGCAAAGAACAAGCATCTCAGTAAACCAAGTCCTTTTAAGTTTGTTGGAGAAAAGAACAAGCAAAGGGCTGTCTCTTACATTATCGAAGCAGATACAATTGAGATGATGGTTGATAGACTTCTTGATGAACCTATCTATCATACCTATAATTGTGACTTCCGTGGTCGTATCTACAACACTACTGTATTCCTTGAGGAGCAAGCTTCTGACCAAGCCAAGGCTCTTCTTCAGTATACTGACAGTGCTCCTCTGGGGCAGTTTGGTCTCCAATGGCTGATGGTCTACGCTGCTAACATGTATGGCAACGACAAGATACCTCTGAACGATAGAGTTACTTTTGTTGAAGACAACATGGAAGAGTTTATAGACTATGCAAATAACCCCATGGATAACCGAGGCTGGCTAGAGGCAGATAAACCATGGTCTTTCTTAATGTGTTGTATTGAGCTCAGTGAAATAGCAAACTGGTCTGAGAACGGGTATGATTATGAGTCATTCCCTTCTAATGTCATCTGCTATATTGACGGCTCTAACAATGGCATACAACACCTTGTTGCTATGTCCAGAGACCACACAGTAGCATCCTACGTTAATCTTGTAACTACCGAAGACGATGCCGCCATCCCCGGCGATATCTACATGTATGTTGCAGAGAAGGTGTGGGAGAAAATTAGCAAGATGTCTGAAGAAGCTGACCAAGAAGTAAAAGATAACTATGAGCGGGTTAAAGACTCTTTCTTTGAAATATCTCAAGAGATTTATTTCTCTGAGGCTAGAGCCGATAAGAAGGAAGCCCACCAAAAGCTTATAGACTTTAAAGACAGTATTGGTGACTCTAAAGACATAGCCGCTTACGCACCCTTGTGGTGGAATCAGTTTAAGGATGACGCTAAGATTCAACGTAAGATGGTTAAAAGAAACGTGATGACTATTGGCTATGGTGCTACTAAGGGCGGCATGGGTCAACAGGCTAAAGACGATATACCAGATATCTTTGAGGATTCCAGATGGATTCCCGGAGGTTGGCACTTCTGGTTTGGCGCTTTAGTCTATGACACCTGTTATGAGCACCTTGATGGACCTGCCAGTATGCTGAGGATGTTCCGTAGTGTAGCAGAGAAATGTAATGATAGGGATGAGTTTTTAACTTACAACACACCCCACACTAATTTCCCTGTTATACAAAATTACAGAAAGCCTCGAATTAAACGTGCTGAGTTTATATTTTGCGGCAAGACTATAAAACCACAGTTTATAGTTATGGAAGAAAAAGATCTGCATAAGCAGAAGCAGTTATCTTCTACAGCCCCTAATGTAACTCATTCACTGGATGCTGCTCACCTCACTATGGTAGTTTATAGCTCTCCTTTTAATGTCACCACTGTTCACGATAGCTTTGGTTGTCATGCAGGTGATATGGAAGAGTTGTTTATAATTACCAGAGAGCAGTTTCTTGAGTTGTACCGTGAGAACCCGTTGGTGGATATTCTTGAACAAGCACAATGTAAAGAGTTGATACCAACACCTAAAGATTGGAGTCCAGATGAAGTAATGTATTCAGATTTTGCGTTTTGCTAATGGCCGCCGTTTAGGAACACGGGGTAACGAATGTTGCCCTTAATAAAATTAATTGGAGAATAGTATGTCTAATGTTATTAGTAATGTTGAACTTTTCTGGGTTAAGCTTGATCCAGAGACACCCGTAGATCCCTTTAGCTCAGGCAAGTTGGTATGGGAACTGCAGATGCGAACCAGCGACAAGAAGGTCGCTAAAGTATGGAAAGACAAAGGTCTTCCTGTACGTGAGCTTGAAGACGAGAAGGCATTTGCTTGCAATGTCAAGAAGCTTGCTAGGAACTCTAAGGGTGATTCCTTGACTCCTCCTCGAGTAGTTGATGGAAAGCTTAAGCCTCTGGACCCTACCATTATTGGTAACGGGTCTATCGGTAACATCCAGCTGTCTCCTCGTGAGTGGGCTATGGGTGGTAAGTCAGGTATTGTATTTGACCTGATGGCAGTTCAAGTAACTAAGCTGATCGAGTACTCAGGTAGTAACCTTGAGTTTGACGTAGTAGATCTTGATTCAGAGCCGGAAGTGGCTGAAGCGGAAGCATTTACAGCGGAAGACGATGACTTTTGATTACATGAGGGGCTATAGCAATATAGCCCTTTTATTTTCAAAAGTGGAGGTACTACACCCTAAAAACAAAAACAATAAGGGTCTATATAATGAAACTAACACAGGAAATGTTAACTCCTGTATATTTTAGAATAGCGCTTCTAACAACCGCGCTGGTTGTGCTTGGTTTAAGCATAATCAATTTGCAAACATCGCTTCTAATTGGAACAACAATAGCTGTGATGTCCATAAGTATTGCTTTTTATGATTACTTAAATAAAAGAGGTTCAGGTTTGTACATACTGTCTTTAATAGTTATGGCTTACTTTGAACCAATTATAGCAGTGCTGTCGTTAACAACTTACTTATCAGTAAGGTCTGTGGGTTATTTATTACTCTCCCCTATAGACTTTACAAAGATTAAAGGAGAGACCAATGGAAATAAAGATGGGTAAATACCAAAATGAATATTACAACATTGAAGATATGGATGGAAACTCCCCAATGAGTAATCACAAAGATCACCCTTGGGATGAGAGAATAACTGAGTTAGTTGAGGATGATGCTGAAGAGCATGATTCAATATCTAAAGCAGTATCTGGCTCTCACTACAACGACGTTGTTCCGGGATATCAGTATATGGAGATGATGCAACATATGCTTGAAGGAAAGGAAGGCGTTGAATCACATTTGCTTGGTCAGGTATACAAATATCTGATGCGAGCTGGAAAGAAAGACGATGTTGAACAAGAATATCGTAAAGCGCGTTGGTATCTAAATTGTCTTGTCAAGTTCATGCAGACAGGCAAAGTAGACCCCAACAACAATGACTAATAGTACTAGGAGATAAATAGTATGTCAAACCCAAAACTCAACCTGACGCGAGTCAACGAATCAGTATGTATCTACCGCTACAGCAACGGCTATATGGTCGAAATTGGTGGTCGGGATGGAGATAACGAATGGATCACCCAAAAGCTGATCTTCAATACAGCAAAGGATGCCTACGCATTCGCCTGTGAAGTTCACGACAGCCTGCCTCTGGATAACTAATCCTTGAAGCTGGTCTGGGACCTTGAGGGGGATGGGTTATTACCCTCCCTCACTAACCTCTGGGTTTTAGTCGCTAGAGACATAGAGACTAACGAAGAGTTCATCTTCACTGATTACGATGATGACTATCCAGGTTTTGATGAAGCTTATGACCTATTGTGTGGCGCAGATGCCATCATAGGGCATAATATAATAAACTATGATTTGCCTGCCCTGAAGAAGATTAAAGGTTGGGACCTTGAAGGTAAAACTAACATTGTAGATACACTTATAATGTCAAGGGTCTTTAACTATAAACGATTTGGTGGCAGACACGCTCTGGCTAAATTCGGTGAGTACTTTAAAGTACCTAAACCAGAACATGAAGACTGGTCGCAGTACTCTAAAGAAATGCTACACCGCTGTAGAGAAGACGTTAGGATTAATCACCTAGCATACGATATGTTAGTAAAGGAGATGCGAGTTCTTTCAGAGAAGAAACCTGTTATCAAGAAGAGTCTAAGGTTTGAGCATGAAACAGCTCAATTCTGTCAAGACGCTAGTGATAGAGGTTGGTTATTTGACAAGGACAACGCGTTAAATCTTTTATCCGAGATGGAAGACGAGATGTCTGATATTGAGAGAAAGATTGAGCCTTTACTTAGCATGAAAGTTAAACGGTTAGACAAAGAGCAGAAAGAGCTCAAGTTTAACAAAAACGGGTTCTACCCAAAGAATGTTGCAGATTACTTTGGAGTCTCTCCTGAGTCTGCTTTAACAGATAGGGTTGTTGCAGGTGATTACAACCGTATCACTGTTCTTAAACCTGAGATGGGTAGTCTGGAATACGTAAAGGAGTTTCTGTATGAGCAAGGATGGGAACCTTTGGAGCATAACTACAAGAAGCTTCCTAACGGGGCGTTGGTTAAAGTCTCTCCAAAACTTTGCACAAAGAGTCTTGAAGCCCTCGGCGAGGTGGGCAGGATGGTTGATAGTTACTACACTACTAGGTCTCGCCACAGCATTCTTGTGGGCTGGCTTAACGAGCTTGACGATTCTAATAGGCTTCATGGAGACTGCTTCACAATCGGTACGCCGACTGCAAGAGCGCGTCACTCGACCATCGTAAATGTTCCTTCACCTAACGCTCGTTGGGGCAAGGAGATGCGACAGTTATTTATCGTAGAAAAAGGTAGAGTAATTGTTGGTGCTGACTCTTCTGGTAATCAGATGAGAGCGTTGTGTCACTATCTGGACAATGAAGACTTCACTAACGAAGTTATTAACGGGGATGTTCATCAGCGCAATGCTGACATTCTTGGTTGTGCCAGAGCTACCGCTAAACCCTTCCTGTATGCTTTCCTATTTGGTGGAGGTGGCGGTAAGCTGTCTCTTATACTGAAAGGCATCAGAGATCCTAAATTCGGAAACAAGATGAAGCAAGTTTTCATTGAGAATACTCCGGGTCTGGGTGGGCTTACTTCAAGGGTACAGAGAGCTCTGGAGCAGACATCTAGGAGCGATCCGAAGATGGGGTATATCCCTGCTATAGATGGCAGAAAGATATACACAGACAGCAACCATAAAGCCCTCAACTACCTTCTGCAATCCTTTGAAGCAGTAACCTGTAAGGCAGCAATTGCCTACATGCGTAAGAAGTTCAAGGAGGAGAAACTTGATGTGCATCCTCTTATATACATGCATGATGAGGTGCAGCTTGACGTAGCGGAGAAAGATGCTGCGCGTGTTGCTGAAATAGCCGCTGAAGCTTTTAGAGAAGCTCCTAAAGTATTTGGAGTTAATATTATGGATGGTGAAGCTAAAGTAGGAGATACGTGGTATGACACCCACTGATTGCCCTACTAAGTATAACCCAGTGCCTTTCTATCTGATGTGCTCTTATGCTTATTACCAGTTAGATGAATCATTTATGACCGACCATGAGTTTGACATGTTGGCTAAATGGCTTCTTGAAAACTATGATAACATAGAGCACTCACATAAAAAGCTTGTATCTAAAGACGATCTACGTGCTGGCACATATCTGGGAGAGTATCCTGATATAGTTGTCCAAGCATCCATGATTTACCGAGATAGAATTCTTGGTAACAAAAACACAAAAGGAAATTAAAATGAACGCAACTTACTATCGTTACACATCTTACGCTACTCCTTCCGCTACTTGGACTTATGATTCAGTAGAGCAGGTAGTTACTTTGTTCTGGAAGTCTAACGCTAACAAGATCAATTACCGACAGGGTAATAAGCACTACACGGAGCATAAGAATCGTATCTTGTCGCGTGCTAACACTTACGGTATCAAGTAATGAAGTGTCTTATTGATGGGGATGTAATCGCTTATATTGCGGCTTACGACAACACAGAGGAGGAAGCAAGAGAAGCTTTAGACAGGATCATAGTTGACATTACAGACTCTGTATTTGCCGATTACGCCATGATTGCTGTTAAAGGCGAGAATAACTTCAGGAATGACTACTTCGATGACTATAAAGGTAATCGAGCCAGTGATGACGAGTATAGAGCTTTTATCAACCGATTGAGAGACTACATGGTAGTATCTCACGAGGCTGTACCTGCTCATGGTCAGGAAGCAGATGACCTCCTTGCTCAGTGGGCCCAAGAATGTATGGACCTTGATGAAGATTATGCTATTGCTTCTATTGACAAAGACCTGCTTACAATACCGGGAGTTCACTTCAACATTCGCAAAGGATCTATAGTTCATGTAGATGACGATGCAGCTGACTACCTGTTACATAAGCAGTTACTTATGGGAGATAGTGCTGATAACATTCCGGGCTTACCGGGAATTGGCCATAAACGTGCTGAAAAGCTTCTGGAAGGCGTTACTTACGGTAATCGCAGAAAGACAGTGATTCGAGCTTACAAAGACCAGTATGGGGATGATTGGGAAGAGGAGCTACAGCTTACCGGAGACCTTATACTTATTAGGAGATTCAAGGATGTCCGCTTCAAAATCTAAAAATAATAAAAAGAACACTCTTGACAATGGGCATTGGTCCTTTCATGAGTTGATGCGTCCAGATCTCTACTTTGGCTTTGTGTATCTTATATGGTGCACAAAGACCAATATGAAGTATGTAGGTCGTAAACAGTATAAACATGCTGGTAAGAAGAGCAGTAGAAACTATGGCAAGGAAACTAACTGGAGAACCTATTCGGGTTCTTCGGTACACCTTAATGAGCACATTAATACCCATGGAGAGAAGCATATCCGCTTTATCTGTCTTGGGGAGTATTCATGTAGAGGTGATTTAGTTTATGCAGAAGTTGAAGAGCAGGTTAAACGCGATGTTCTTCGTGCTAGGTTTGAGGATGGTAAGCGTATTTACTATAACGGTCAAATCTCTGCTATTAAGTTTATACCGCCTAACAGGCTATCTAACATTAACAAGAAGATACCCAAGGAGGTCAAGATGTGATGAAAGATGATTCACATATCGTCAGTAGAAATCAACCGTGCCATGATGAAGATGGGTGTGCGTCTTCGGATGCCATGCAGATTTATAGTGATGGTCATGGATATTGTTTCTCATGCGAGAAGCACTTCAAGGCATCTGAGTTATCTGGAGATAACGAGATACTGGACTTAGAAACCTTCAGACAAGGAAAAAATAATGCGGCGAGCAACTTCCAACGAACTAATGCGTTTGGCCCAAAGGAAGGAAGAGAAAGGGGGTTTAGAGAAAGGCATATTACAAAGCAAGTCGCCGCATTCTTTGGGGTTAAGTCTGTTGAACAGTCTCCCGGAGGAAAAATCCTCTCTCACTGGTATCCCTACTTCAACGAAGAAGGCGTCGTAACATCCTACAAAGTCAGGAACTTACCTAAAGACTTTAGAACAGAACCTTCAGGGGTCACCCCTACAGAGTTATTCGGCCAACGACTGTTTCCTGCAAAGGGGAAGAGAATCGTTATTACCGAAGGCGAGCTAGATGCCTTAGCAGTAGCTCAAGCTTCATACGATGAGTATAATAGGTTCTATCCCGTAGTGTCTCTCCCAGCTGGTGCAACGTCAGCTAAGAAGTCACTCTCACAACAAGTTAAATACTTAAGATCATTCGAGGAGGTAGTTCTTTGTTTTGACCAAGACGAGCAAGGGCAAAAGGCTACAGAAGTAGCGTGTAAGATTATCGGTGCAGATAAGGTGAAGATAGCCAGTCTGCCTGAGAAAGACCCTTGTGACGTTCTTATTAACCATGGTTACAAGAAACTAATGCAGTGCATCTGGGATGCTGCCGATTGGCAACCCGCCAGTATTATTTCCGTAGAAGATCTATGGAATTCCTTAGAGAGTTACTCTGAAATTGAATCTGTATCTTACCCTCCCTGTCTTCAGGGTCTTAATGAGAAGTCTAAGGGTATGCGCAGAGGAGAGATCACGTTATTCACTTCAGGTACTGGTAGCGGTAAATCCACTATGATGCGCGAGATAATGTTCCACTTGCTCAATTCTACAGAAGATACTAAGATAGGAATTGTATCTTTAGAAGAGTCCCCAGCAGAGACAGCAAGAAGACTATCAGGTCTATCTATTAACCGCAACCCCGCTAAAGATGAAATACCTCTTGAAGAGCTTAAGGTTGGCTTTGACAAGGTATTTGGTAGCGGTAGAGTAGTTATATTGAACCATGAAGATTGTAAGTTAGGTTCGGATATACTGGATAGTCTTGAGTGGATGGCATTATCTGGCTGTACACATCTATTTCTTGACCACATAACACTGTTGACCTCAGAAGGATTTGATGGTCTACAGGGAAACGAAGCACAGGACAAGGCAATGAACAGTCTTAACCGAATGGTTAAAAGGCGTAATGTTTGGCTTGGTCTTGTATCTCACCTGCGTAAAATGGGTGAGTCTGGTAAATCATTTGAAGACGGTGTATTAGCAAGTCTTGATGACATTAGAGGTTCAGGTTCGATTAAGCAGATATCTTACGATATATTTGCCTTTGCTCGAAACCTTAATGCTGAGTCATCTGATACGCGTAATACAATTAAGTTGGCTGTTCTTAAGTGTCGCTACACAGGCCTTACAGGTCCTGCAGGTAAAGCCGAGTATGATTACCATACAGGTAGGCTTAACTATGTAGGGAGTAAGGATGAAATAGGTATAGTAGACGCAGAAGAGGAGCTTATAGTAGACATCTAGGAAAGTAGTATGATAGATTCAAAAGACGTATCCGCAGAGGAATTTGAAGATATTCGAAAAGAAGTAAAGGAGTTTCTAAGCCGAAGCAATCTGCAATGTCATTTTGTTAAGAGACCTTGTAAGTATATGGCCTGTATGGATACCCATAGACTTATTAAACGCAAGTCTAATAAACAGGTATCTTACGGTAGGTATGATGTAAGGGACAACATAGTCGCAATGATTAGTGAGAACCTTGCAGAACCTGCAGTTAGGTCCGATGCTTTTAGGTATTGGCTAGGGCATGAGCTTGCAGCTTATAAGCGAGAGCTTGAAGGGTTACCTACCACCCCTCCCGGTGCAGAGAATAGTGAAGATGTTGAGCACATGTTCGCTGCTATGCTGGGGGCTGGTGTAGGTGACCAAGAGATTAACCGTGGCACTACTGATAAAGAATACGCAGTAGGCGAGTGGTGTAAAGCAAATCTTAAGAAAGAGATTGCAGGTGTAAGCCTTAAGGTTTCTCCTGTTACTTTGACTAAAGACGAGATTTACTCTCTCTATATCGGTATTACTCAGGTTCAAGTTATTGTTGAAGAAGAAGCTGATGCTCAAGAGAGCTTACCTAAATCTATTAACTATGGTAGAGGGCTTAGAGTAAACCCTAACACTAGAAAGGGAGTTAAAAACAATGAAATTGCTTTTGAAGAAGGCTTAGTTAATACTAAACCAGGAGCTACTGACTTTGTTAGTAGACTGCGTTTAATCCTTGCTAAGCCTAGGTCTGAGCAACCCAGCGCTATTACTTGTTTATTTCATGGCGCTCCGGGAACTTCTAAAACAGCTTTAGCAGAGCATATTGCTTCTGAGTTAGATCTTAGACTAATTAAGCGATCCTACGCTGATATACAAGATAAGTATATTGGTGAGGGTGAGAAGAAGCTGTCTCAAATCTTTAAAGAAGCACAAGGAGGCAAGTCTATCCTTCTGTTAGATGAGATTGATTCACTTGCACGTAATAGGGCAACAACTAACAAAGAGTATAGTAGAACAATGACAAACCAACTTCTTACAAGTCTTGATGAGTTTGAAGGTATTGTTATCTGCACTACTAACTTTGTTAAGTCTCTAGACCCTGCAGTGATTCGTCGATTCTATCTGAAGATGGAGTTCTCTTTCTTAACGCATGAGCAACAGAAGTTAGCATTCAAGAGGTTCTTCAAGAGTCGTTTCCGAAACAAGAAGATTCCTCATATTGAACTGCTCACTACTGGTGACTTTAAAGTAGTTAAAGAGAGATCCCTGTATGAGCCAGAGTTACCTGACTTTGACAGAGTAGTTCAAATGCTTAGAGACGAAGTTAAGCTTAAGATTGAAACAACACCTGAGCTTAAAGAATTAACTAAACGAACTATGGGGTTTCATTGATATGAACTTTTTTGACTTAGATGATGATGACGATGCTTGTGCAGACGCTCATTGCGATAGACATGTTGTGAAGATGGTTCTGGAGTATGCTCAGCTTTTGAGTACTGCACACCATTTTTACAACAGCCCTCGTAAAGAAAAGTTGTATAAGAAGACACATGTTAATCATCCAACAGCGGTTTGGGTTAGAGCCAGTAGTGACAACTATATGCGCGTCTACAGGGTCATGATGGCTCTTGGTCGTGTGTATACTAAGCGATATGGTAAGATCCATTTAACAATAACTAAGATGGGGGAGCTCCTCTCAGTTCCTCCTGAAGGTATTCCACATGTAGGCCCTACTAAGGTCCCTATGTGTATGCCTGATGAGTGTAAGAGAGAAACAAGCAGACAGGGCTACCTTGTCTATTACAACCACAAGGCCGATGAGTGGGCAGCTAAGGGCTCGCCTATGAAATGGCACGGAGAAACAAGGGAGTAAGTATGGAAACGGTCCTAGATTGGAATGTTACGTACATGGACTTCGCAAGGACTGTGGCTAAGCATAGCAAAGCTAACAAAGAAAAGGTTGGCTGTGTTATTGTTCAGGACAATCAGGTTATCTCATCTGGTTATAACGGTACTCCTCACGGGTATAACAACTCTTGTGAGGATGCCGTGAATGGTTCATTGATTACAAAACCAGAAGTGATTCATGCAGAAATTAACGCCATTGCTAAAGTAGCTAAGTCTACTCTTAGTAGCTCAGGTGCTTCTCTGTATGTGACTAAACCACCTTGCTTTGAATGTGCGAAGATGTTAATCGCCTCTGAGATATCCTTAGTAGTATTTGAAGGGAGCTATGAGGACTGTTCTAAGAAGAGCATTAGTTTTCTACAAGCAAATGGAGTTGTAGTAATTGCTATGCAGAACAACCACTATTTACATTAATGGAGGCTCATATGAGCAAGTATAAATTAGTAAGAAACAAAGTACCAGAGCTTTTTGAAAGGCATCATGGTTACGCCCCAGTAGAGCTTGAAGACGATTTAAAAGATATGCATATCAATAAGTTGCACTTCGCTCGGACTAAGCTTCAGGAAGAAGTCAAAGAGTTTCTTGATGAGACTAGCGGGCACCTTGAAGAGTATAACCTTGAAGATATATACGAGGAAGCTGCTGATGTGATTGCTGCTTTAGAGGCAATCATATACACTTTAGCACCTAACAGTAAAGTTAGACCTACTCTTCAAGCAGCAGTAGTAGACAAAGAGGCTCGCTATGGTTGCCTGTTGGGTAATCGTATCATCTCTATCTCTGAGGAAGAGAAGAAGCACTACTACAAAGAGATTAAGGGAAAGGTAGAGAATGAGTTTTAAAAACAACATAACGGGAGATAATAATAATGAGAGCACCCCCTCAATCAATGGGCTTATATGAGCAATTCATAGCAGCCTCTCGCTACGCAAGGTGGCTACCTGAAGAAACTCGTCGTGAGACGTGGGAAGAGACTTGTCGGCGTCTAACTAATTACTGGTTAGGTACAGGCAAGATCAATGAGAAAGAAGCTGAAGAGTTATTTGAGGCAGTGTTCAATAACATGGTGATGCCTTCTATGAGGACTCTTATGACTGCTGGTAAGGCGTTAGATAGAGATAACGTCGCTGGATTTAATTGTAGCTATGTAGCTATTGACCACCCGCTGGCATTCTCAGAGCTTATGTATATTTTGCTTTGTGGAACAGGAGTAGGGTTCTCAGTAGAGCATAAGAACGTAAAGAAGTTGCCCGTAGTAGCAGATGAGCTAACTGACTCAGGTGTTGTTATCAAGGTTGCAGACTCTAAAATAGGCTGGTGCGAAGCAATACGCGAGCTTGTTGCTCTTCTTTACGCTGGTAAAGTACCTACATGGGATACCTCTAAGGTTAGGCCCGCTGGTGCGCCTCTTAAGACATTTGGAGGACGCGCAAGTGGACCTGCCCCATTAGAGGCATTAATGACTTACACAGTAGAGACCTTTAAGATCTCTGCAGGTAGGCAGTTAACAACACTGGAATGCCACGACCTTTGTTGTAAGATAGCTGAAGTAATTGTCGTGGGAGGAGTAAGACGTAGTGCGCTTATATCACTCAGTGATCCCACAGATGATCGTATTCGCAATGCTAAATCTGGATCCTGGTGGCTGGAACACCCTGAGAGGGCGTTGGCCAACAACTCGGCAGTATACGATAGCAAACCAGACTTTCCTTTCTTCCTCAAAGAAGCCAAGTCACTCTACGACTCCATGTCGGGAGAACGAGGGTTTTTCTCTCGATTGGCCTGTAAGAAAATTGTAGATTCTCATGGTAGGAGAGACCCTAATCATGACTTTGGTTGTAATCCTTGCTCAGAGATAATCTTAAGACCTAATCAATTCTGCAACCTTTCGGAGATAATTGTTCGTGAGGGTGACAGTCTTGAGGACCTTAAGTATAAAGCAACAGTAGCAACTATCTTTGGCACCTTACAGTCTTCTCTTGTTAACTTCCGATATCTTCGTAAAATATGGAGGAAGAATACAGAAGAGGAAGCATTGTTAGGTGTATCTATGACAGGCATAATGGACCACAGTGTGTTATCTGGTTCAGAAGGCTCAGAACTATTGGAGGAATATTTAGTTGAGCTCAGAAAAGTATGTATTGACACAAACAAAAAGTGGGCAAAAAGGATTGGCGTACAGCCTTCAAGTGCTATTACATGTGTTAAACCTAGTGGGACTGTCAGCCAGCTTACTAATAGTGCTAGTGGTATTCACCCACGCTTTTCTAAACATTATATTAGAACAGTTAGGGCTGATGTAAAGGATCCTATGGCTCAGTACATGAAGCAAGTAGGTTTTCCCTGTGAGCCTGATGTAATGAAGCCTGAGAGCAATCTTGTGTTCTCTTTCCCAATTAAATCACCAGAATCGTCAGTGACAGTAGATGAAGTAGGAGCACTTGAACAGCTAGAGCTTTGGAAAGCTTATCAGCTACACTGGTGTGAGCACAAGCCTTCTGTAACTGTTTATTATACACCAGATGAGTTTTTGTCGTGTATGAATTGGATTTGGAAGAACTTTGATTTAGCCTCTGGTATTTCTTTCTTACCATATAGCGAGCATACTTATGCTCAAGCGCCCTACCAAGAGATTAGTGAGGAGCAATATAATGAAGCAGTTGTAGAGATGCCAACAAAGATTGACTGGAATGATCTTGCTGACTTTGAGTCTGAAGATATGACTTCCGGTGCTCAGACACTTTCTTGTTCAGCAGGTAGCTGCGAAATTGTAGACCTTGGAGGAGCAGCATGAATGATGTGCTTTACTCCCTTGCTATGGGCACAATTGTAGTAGTACTAGTAACCTTAGTGTTGTATGCAATGGGTATTCGATAATTAATTAGGAGTAATAAACAATGAATCCAGAATTAGCAAAAGCAGCTTTAATCCTTCTTAACCGCGTTGACCTTAAGGGTTCTGAAGCCGAAGCGTATGTTGCAATAACTCACGCTCTTAGGGGTTTTATTGAAGAGGCAGCTGAAGAAGTGGCCTCTGAAAGTGAATCGATTCAATAAACTATGGGGGCTTCGGCCCCTATATTTTTTAAACAGGAGGTAACATGATTACTAACTTAGTAGTACTATTAACAGGTGGCTTTATTTTGTTCGATCAGGCTGGCTGGATAGAGGGTGTATCTTACGGTTGGTTAGCTGTAATGTTCTTAGGTTGGGGTTTTCTTAATACCGCTTATAATCTGGGTGTTAAGAAGAGAGAATCACTTGAGCAGAAAGAACAGTTAGAGGATGCCTTTAAAAAGCTTTTTATTACTATGGGTGCAATGAAAGATAGTAACAATAGTGAGAAACATTAAGTATCTTATAAGGAGATAACAAATGCCTAATTGGTGTGAGAATTTTGTACAGATAACAGGTGATACAAAGAAGCTGGTTGAGTTCCATGATTTTATTGTGGAGAGCGAAGACTACCTGTATCAAACTATTTTAAACTTCATTACTCCTGTAGAGGACAGGGTTGCTCATAAATTAATAGACGGAGATGAAAATTGGTATAGTTTTAATATGGACCACTTTGGTGTTAAATGGGATACTGATGGTGCCTCTGTGGACTTATTTGAAGACATAGTAGAGGATGGTGTGTCTCACTTACAGATGAGCTTTGAAAGCCCGTGGGGTCCACCCACCAATATATTTGAAACTCTTGGTAACGCTTTCCCTGAAATTAGGGTTAAACTGTTCTATATAGAAGAGGGTATGGATTTCTGCGGTATACTAGATAGCTTTAGTGAGGAAGATTACCATACAGATGAATATTCAAGTGCTGAGGATATCCCTGAAGAGCTTGAGTTTACATTTGACATCCAAGAGAGAATTGCTGAATACGAAGCAGATTGCGCTTAGGAGGTATAATGGACCAAGCAACAGTTAGGTCTTTGTTTACTTATGATAGCGAATCGGGTAATCTTATTTGGAACTCTGAAAACCCTTATCATCGCCGTTTCAACGGACGCATTGCGGGGTCGATAGAGCCAAACTCAGGTTACTTTCGGATTAATATATACGGTAAGTCCCATCAAGCTCACCGTT
>Ga0209374_1002850_pt1 | contig 14375 bp, 10 predicted proteins | sample SaaInlLV_DNA_10m_FD_184683 | JGI IMG/M metagenome (GOLD analysis project Ga0209374, IMG submission 184683) | Marine microbial communities from expanding oxygen minimum zones in the Saanich Inlet - SI075_LV_DNA_10m (SPAdes) (version 2) | ecosystem: Environmental > Aquatic > Marine > Unclassified ...
ATAAAAAAGTAACATTTATGAATGAAAAAAAAAACATTCCTCAAATCTGTAAGGTTGGTTTATTTACAAAAATTTTAGGAGGAAAATGGAAATTGGCAATACTATGGAACTTAAGAAATAAGAAGTTAAGGTTTGGACAACTTGCATCTATAATGGATGGAGTTTCAAGGAAAGTTTTAAGTGATCAATTACAACAACTAGAGAATGATGGGTTAATATTAAGAAAATCATTTAATGAAACTCCACCTAGAGTTGAATATTCGAAAACAAATATTGCAAAAAAACTTGAACCATTATTTCTAAAATTAGAAGAATGGATTGATGAAAACTATACTAATTAGAAAAAATTTAGGAATCTAAAACCTTATCAATTGATTTTGCTGTATCTATCACTGTCTTTTTTAAATCTATTGGTGACCAATCAAATGTTTTAATTGTTTCACTAACATCTGCATTATATACAAAACCAATAAAAGGCAACATACCCTTTATATCATTACTAAAATTAGCCATAAACCTTAGAAAAAAATTAGGAGCTACTTTTGTACTAACCTTACTGTATCCTTTATCTTTCAAAATTTGTGCCATTTCTTTAAAAGAATGTGGGTTTTCAGTTGTTACAATAAATCTTTTACCAGCTGCTTGCTTATTTTCAAGAGCTTTTACATGAATTTCAGCTATATCTCTAACATCTGACATATTAATTGAAGATTGTGGAAGCATTGGCATCTTTCCGGTAATTAAATCTTTATACATTGACATTGAAGCACCAGCTAAATTACCAGAAATTGAAGGTCCAAATACTGGGCCAGGATTAATCACTACTAACTCCAAAGGATGATTTTTTTCTTGATTTTCAACAAAGTCCCATGCAAATTTTTCGGCCATAGTCTTACTTTTAACATATGCTGAAACATTCTTTGCATTAATATTTGTCCAACTATTAGTATTAATATCTATTGAAGCATTTGCATCTCCTAACATAGCAACAATAGATGAAGTAAGAACTACTCTTCTAATAGCTGATTGTTTTGCAAATTTTAAAACTCTTTCAGTCCCTTCTACTGCAGGCTTTATTAACTCATTTTCATCTTTAGGTTGATATGTAACATAAGGTGAAGCTACATGTAATACAAAATCACAATCTTGCATTGCTTCTTCCCAACCATTATCAACTAACAAATCTAATTGACAAAACTCTAAGCTTTCATCAGTTTGGATTTGTTTATTTAAACCATTGGTAACCTCATCAATCTTTTTTAGATTTCTAATAGACCCCTTTACACTATATCCATTTTTAATAAGCTCTACGGCACAATGCTGTCCGATATATCCAGAAATACCCGTAATTAACACTTTCTTCTTTTTCATATTGCAAAATTATTCTATTGTTTTGTAATTACACACATAATAAAAATCAAAACTTATATGTCTAAAGTAAAATATAAATAAAAAATTATCTATAAGTAATCTTTCTCATTCTAAGAGATTCAGGAGTAATTTCTAAATACTCATCAACTTGAATATACTCCATACTTTCCTCTAATGAGAAATCTATTTTAGGCGCAATTTGTACAGCAGCATCTGTACTTTGAGTTCGCATGTTAGTTAATTTCTTTCCCTTAACAACATTTAAATCTAAGTCATTATCTCGGTTGTTTTCGCCAATAACTTGGCCCTTGTAAATCTCTGCACCAGGAGAAATAAAAAACCTACCCCTATCTTGTAACTTATTAATTGAAAAAGCTGTTGCAGATCCTGCTTCCATTGAAATTAAAGAACCTTTCATTCTCTCAGGAATATCTCCTTTTACTGGAGCATATTCTCTAAATCTGTGAGTCATTATTGCATTTCCTGAAGTTGCTGTTAAAATATTGTTTCTTAGACCTATTAAACCTCTAGAAGGGATATCAAATTCTAAATGCAATAAATCTCCTTTAGGCTCCATTACTAACATATCCCCTTTTCTTTGACTCACTAATTCAATAACTTTTCCAGAAAACTCTTCAGGAACATCAATTACAAGCACTTCCATTGGCTCACATTTTACGCCATTAATCTCTTTATTTATTACCTGAGGTTTTCCTACCTGAAGTTCAAAACCTTCTCTTCTCATTGTTTCAATTAGTACTGATAAATGAAGTATACCTCTACCAAAGACATTAAATTTATCTTCACTCTCCCCATCTTCAATTCTCATTGCTAAATTTTTCTCAAGCTCTGCATATAATCTATCTCTAATATGTCTTGATGTACAATATTTACCTTCTTTACCAAAAAAAGGAGAGTTGTTAATTGTAAATAACATACTCATAGTTGGTTCATCAATTGCTATTCTGGGTAATTCTTCCGGATTATGAAGATCTGAAATTGTATCACCAATTTCAAAATCATCAATTCCAACAATTGAACAAATATCTCCACACTTAGCCTTTTTTACCTGTACCTTACCCATTCCTTCAAAAACATGTAATTCTTTAATCCTTACTTTTTTTCTTACTCCATTAGATTTGCAAATCATATAGTCTTTTCCTTCTTCTAAATCTCCTCTAAAAATTCTTCCGATTGCTATTCTCCCAACAAATTTGGAATAATCCAAAGAAGTAATCTGCATTTGAGGTGTTCCTTCATTATAAGGCGCTTCAGGTATTTCATTTATAACAGCATCTAAAAGAGGAAAAATATCTGTGGTCTTTTCTTTCCAATCTAAGCTCATCCATCCTTCTTTTGAAGATCCAAAAATGGTTACAAAATCTAACTGATCTTCAGATGCATCTAAATTGAACATTAAATCAAAAATTGCTTCTTGAACAATATCAGGTGTACAATTTTCTTTATCAACCTTGTTTACAACTACAATTGGCTTTAATCCTAATTCTATTGCCTTACTTAATACAAATCTTGTCTGAGGCATTGCTCCTTCAAATGCATCAACTAAAAGAAGTACTCCATCAGCCATTTTTAATACTCTTTCAACCTCTCCACCAAAATCTGCGTGACCAGGAGTATCAATAACATTAATTTTAATGTCTTTATAATTTACAGATACATTTTTTGAAAGTATAGTAATCCCTCTTTCTCTCTCAAGATCATTATTGTCAAGTAATAATTCTGTTCTTTCCTTTCTATCGTCAAGAACTTTACACTGGTCGATAATTTTATCTACAAGAGTTGTTTTTCCATGATCTACATGAGCAATAATAGCAATGTTTCTGATTGAATTCATAAGTAATTTTAAGGCTGGCAAATGTACTCTAATTTATCAACACACAAACAATAATATTATTGTTGTTAAAATATCTATAAAAAAAGCCTTTGTAATTAACATACAAAGGCTTTTTTAAAATAAATAGCTAGTACTATTCTTCTTCAGTTTGAGCAGAAACAGCTATAACCATTCCTGTTGCATCAAAATAATCTCCAGATGCAATTATCTGTCCATCTTGAATATCAAAATAGTGGTATGAATCAACGGAAAAAGAATTTCCTGTTTCATTACTCTCACCTGTCCATGTTCCATAAACTCTAACACTACCGTCATTTGTATATGATGTTGTGTCAACTCCAGGTAACCATACAGCATTTTCAAAAGTAACATTAGAAAAACCTTCCATGTAAAACTTAGCTTGTCCTAAAACTCCTTCATAACCAACCAATCCTTGTCCATAGACAGGGGATTGATGTTGAACATCTATATGAACTAATGATGCAAAAGTTTCATAATCTTGAGGGGTCTCGTAGCAAGCCATTGCTTTTTGTACAATCTCTAAGTTTGTTTTGTATAAAGCTAAGTCATCTGTTTGAGTACATGCAGACAAAATAACCATTAGTGATAAAATAATATATCTCATTTTTTTTGTTTATAAATTATTAGACGCTAATCTATGATTATTTAATTTAAAATTTTGAATATTAAAGCTAAAAATATATATTTTATAAAATTCATTTTTTCTTTAACGTTAATATTTTTCAAATAAAATAATATTAGTCTATAATAATTCTTTTATCTACTGTACCATCATCGTAAATCAAAAGTTTAGGTTGATTGAAAGATCCTTTTATTTTTTGACCTAATAAATTCGTTTCATAAATTAATTTTCTATTTGAGCCTATTGTATTGTCAAATATAGAGGTTGATAAAGATGTGTTTTCTAGCGAAATATTTTCATCACCAATCTGATAATCTAAAAACTGAAAAATAAAAACAAACATCTCATCATCAGTGTTAAGACCAGATTGAACAAGTACAGGATTTGGATTTGTTATTGAAGCAGTATTATCATAGCTTCCAAAAGCATAAATTATACTACCAGCTGGAATTTTAATAAACTTTTTATATAAATATGCTCCTTGCCATTCAAAATCCCACTTATTTATTCTAATCAAATTAATAGTATCGTTTGTAGGAGTTACTGCAAAACACTCCATTTCCTTGCCTAGTAGATGCATGTGTGGGAAAATGGACATTAGTGACATATCATTAATAATCGGCCCATATGATGATGACATTTGAGTAATTTGATTTGGAGGTATGTTAAAAGGAGGACCAGGAGGCAAACCTTCAGTAATTAAATACTCAGTATATATTTCTCTTATTGTTGTATTTTGGGGATAAAAATAGAATTTAACTTTTGTACTATCCAATTGCCCAAAAGTTCCTTCAGGATAGTGCATCCCTAGTTCTATGCTGCTATTTGCTGGAATTTCTATACCAAATTTGTTTAATGAATCAATAGGGAATTCAATTGGAAGTGAACCAGGAGCATAAGTATAAACTTGATCTCCACCTATTGGAGCCATACAATTTGGTGTTATAGTTGTTGAAGGACTACCAAACTCGTTAATTGCAACAAGAACATGATGAACTATTTCAATATTACCAGGAATAACTTCAATAGCTCTAACTTGTCTGTCTTGGAGTAATCCTGAAGGTATAGAGATACAAACATAATCATCAGTACTTGAGGTTGCAGTACTTGAGTAAGTTGGAATTTGAATTTCTAAATCTGCTGGACCAAAAGTTGAATTATTAGAAAATGTAGGCATCTGTGGTAATAAATTAGTGTCACCAAGAGGAACACCTGCGGTAATCCAATCTGTAATTTTTGCAATTTCATCTATAGATAAAATATTTTCATAGGCAAAACGCTGATATGTAGTGTCTGGAGGCCATGGAGGCATCTCCCCTGTTGAAACAACATGTTGAATTAAACCAGCATTTGAAACAGCATTTGGATATGTTTCTAATGACAATGGACCGATTCCTCCTGTATGATGACATTGTAAGCATTTATTGTAAATAATTGGAGCAATATCTTCAGAATAGTTTGGACTTTGACCAAAAACATATGAAGAAATAAAAATTAAAAAAAATAAAATTCTATTCATTTAACAAAATTAAGTAAAACAACTATTCTTATGAAATACTTTCGATAATAAAACTTATATGTCTTTACAGCTAACGCAGGTCCCTTCCATTATAATTTTTAACTCATTTATTAAAAATCCATTGTGACTTTTAGCAGTCGGAAATTTAAAGTCATCTAAACAAAAAGTTTCTTCACAAACCGAACATAAAAAATGAGCATGATCATGTGCGTGATGATTTGGCTTACATTCGCTTTTACAAAGAGAATATCTCAATAAGTTATTTTTATCAGGAACCTGATGAATTAGACCGCTTTTTTCAAATGAGTCTAAAGCTCTATAAATTGAAGCTTTATCAGTTGACGAAGAAAATTGTTTGGATATTTCTTTTGCTGATAATGAATTTAAAGAATTGTAAAAAAGTTTAAATAATTCTTTTCTAAAGATTGTTTTCTTTAATCCGTACTTTTTAAAAGTGTTATCTATTAGGTTTTGAATATCCATAATCTTTAGCAAATTAAAAAAAACATATTTTAAACTTAATAGTATTTAATAATTATTTTGTTTAGTAACGCAAATGGGTAGCACTTATATATTTATCTTTGCAATTCTTAAATCAAAAAAGATATCACTAAATCTATTTTAGATTATATGAAAAAAACTTACATAATTTTAATATTATTTCCTTTTTTAACATTTTCTCAATCTTGGACAAATGTTTCAAATTTTATTGGAGACGGTAGACATCATCCAATTACTTTTTCTAATGACAATTATGGCTTTGTAGTTTCTGGAAGTTATTTAAATGATGTTTTTAAATATAATAAATCTTCCAACTCATGGTCTCAATTACAAGATTTTCCTGGTTCAGGAAGAGGATATTCATATGGCGTATCAATTGGTAATAAAGCATATTTAGGTTTTGGCTCTACCGATAACGGTACATTTCCAAATGATTGGTGGGAATATGATATGAATAATGACTCTTGGCTACAACTTTCAAGTTTTATTGGAAGTGGTAGAAATCATCCAGCAATGATAGTAGTCAATAATAAAATATATGTCGGTTGTGGAAGTAATGATAATGGTAATTTAGGAGATTGGTGGGAATATGATGTAAACTTAGATAGTTGGAGTCAAAAAAGTGATATTATTGGTAACAATAGACATCATCCATTCTACTTTGGAGTAGGAAATTATGCTTATGTAGGCTTTGGACATGGCAGTGTTACAGGTCCAGGAAGCAACCCATCTGCAAACTCCTATATTTATAATGATTTTTACAGATATGACCCCTCAAATGATAGTTGGTTACAGCTATCAAATTTTCCATCTGAAGCAAGAGTAGCAGGCACACAATTCACATATAATGACAAGGGATATATACTAAGTGGAGATGGTGATGACCATAATCCATTAAATAATGGTGAGTTTTGGGAATACGATCCAATAAATGATGTTTGGAACCAATTAGCATCTCACCCAGGTGATGCAATTTGGGCTCCTGGAAATTTTGTTATTGGCTGTGATGTATATTTTCTATTAGGTCAAAACAATAATTACAACACACCCTCACTGCCTGTTTCAGTAGTTAAATATAAATTAGACCAACAATGTGGTTGTACTGATTCCTTAGCATTTAATTTTTCTAGTCAAGCATTAACAGATGATGGAAGTTGTTGCTACATCTCTGGCTGCACAGATCCTAATGCTATTAATTATAATGTAAATGCATGCTATGATGATGGAAGCTGCACTCAAGCAGTACTAGGTTGTATGAATCCTACTGCATCAAACTATAATTCAAATGCAAATGTGAACACCTTTTTTGGTGGAGCAATGGATAATAATATTGGAAGCGGCTCATATTTCTTTAACAACCAACACCTTATTTTTGATAGTTATGACAATTGTTTGATTAAATCATGTGATGTTTATGCTGAAGATTTTAAAAATATAACTTTTGAATTAAGAAATAACAATGGAAATGTAATAGACGACACAACTCTATCTATATCTCCAGGCAAGCAGAATATAATTTTAAATTTTGATGTGCCAATTGCATCAAATTTACAGCTAGGAATAGCTAATAATAATTCTGGGCTATTTAGAAATAATACTGGATCAAATTACCCATACAATATTGCGGATATGGTTAACATAAAAGGCTCAAGTGCTTCTCAACCGGGCTATTACTACTTTTTTTATAATATTGAAGTTAATTCTAAATGCCTAAACACTACTGGAATTCAAAACACATCAAAATCTGATTTGAAACTAGAAAAAGTATTTAATATTTTAGGATCTGAAAGTTTAAAAGAAAAAAATAAATTACTTTTTTATTTATATGAAGATGGAACGGTAAAAAAGAAAATAATTTTTTAAAAAAAACCAAAATATTATACAAAGTATTTTTAAATAAGAAATTCTTTTAATTAACTAGAGCACAAGTTTTTAAATAATTACTGAAGAATTATTTTCTTATTCACAATTCCATTATTAGTTTCTATCTCTAAAAAATATATTCCTTTACCATAATCATCCAAATTAATTCTCTTTGTATATTCACCAATAAATTCTTCTCTTTCCTCTAAATATATTTCAGCTCCAACTAAATTTATTATTCTCAATCTAAAATCTTGTATTATTTCTGAACTAAAAGAAACATTAAAAATATTTTTAGATGGGTTAGGATAAACATCTAAATTATTTATTGCTTCACCTCCATTTACTCTAATTGTTCCTGGTTGTGTCCAAAATATTGGAGCAGTCCAAGATGATCTAAAAGATGTGATATTCGAATCACAAAAAGTTCTACCCTGTGCTCTGTACGATTCTCCTGATTGTAAACCAAATTTATTTACCGAAACTGTTGGGTAATAAATTCCAAAACCTCCTGCTGTTTGCCAATTAGATCCAGGAACATCAACTCTTAGTGCAATTCTAGCAAAAACATATGGTTCATATGTATTCCAATTAAATCTTGCTTTATTGTGATTAGAATTAAAAGTAGTAGCATTTAAATATGCCATGGAAGGACATTCACTCTTAGTAGTAAATTGTTGAGCGATGGAATATGAAGATGATGAACCATTACAGTAAAATGCTTTCATCTTATATTCATAAGTAATTCCAGGAATCAAATTTTGTATAGTTTTAACTGTCGTAGAAAGACCAGAATTACACAAACCATTTCCAACACCAGCAGACTTTGTAATCCAGCCAGAAGATCCAATTTCACGATATCTAACATAATATTTCCACACCATATTACACTCATCATTCATGTTAGCCCAACTTATTTCAGCCTTTGTATCTGTAGTCCAATTAGTAGATAGTTGATTAGGTGCTGTATTGGGTGGATTACAATAATAGCAAGAACCATCATCTATAGAAGCAAGAGAAAAATAATTATCAGCTATAGAGTCAGTACATCCAACATAAACACATGATCCATCATCATTAATTGCATTTAAATCAAAATTAAAAGCTAACGGATCCATACAACCATTAGAACTTGAATCTATTCCAACAGTAATACTAACAAAAATGTAGCAATTATTTTCATCCAAAATATAAGATGTGTATGATCCTGCAGGAATATTAATATAATTTGGAGTAGTGTCATTACCAAATGATGACAACCAATAATAATCATAAGGAAGTGTTCCTCCAGAAACAAAAGAGTAAATTGCCCCATCATTAACTCCTACACCTGAAGCATCAATGATTATATAATCAGATAAAAGAGAATCTGGTTCGTTAACAAAGAAAGAGGCACTATCAAGCTGACCAAGATTGTCAGTTACTAAAACTGAGTAGTTTCCAGCTGATAAATTATATAAGTCTTCAGTTGTAGATCCATTACTCCATTGAAATGTTAATGGTAAAACACCTCCACTGACTGTTAGATTAATAGAGCCATCATTTTGACCGTTACAACTAATATCTGAAACAGATGCATTTATTGTTGGAAGTGGATATACACAAGAATTATCATCAACAGTTGCATTTGGATCAAAATTCGATGCAAGTGGATCAGTACATCCATAAGGAATTGGAGTACATAAGGATCCGTTATGTGGTGCACCACCATAGCGAAGAACTATTCCATTTGTATCTGAAAGCTCCCAATATACTTCATTTTGCCACAAACCACCACCACAATAAATCGCATAACAATCATTAGGAACACAAACAGTTGCTGTTCCTATTGATCCATTTGGAAACTGTGGTAATGTGGTAACCCAAAAAATTGTTCCATCAGATGCCGTTAATCTAAAAACATTTCCATTCCATCCATCTCCATAATTATCCCACATTGTTAATGTCAAAAAAGTACAGTTAGAATAATCACAAGAACCATCATCAACTAAAGCTGTAGGATCATAATTTGCTGCATAGGGATCTGTACATCCAGTAATTGGATCTTGAAATCTAATAAAATCAATACCTATATCACCTTCATTGCCAATACCTACAACACCAATAAATCTAACCATTATATAAGATGAATAATGACTTAAATCAACATTCCCCTCTTGCCATGCAGGACCATAGTTTCCACTTCTTGACCATTCATTTACCCAAGTAGTCCCACCATCAGTAGAAACTTCTATTTCTAATGAACCTATACCATAACCATTCATATTATATGCAAAAGAAAGATGCATATTATTAAAAATTGAAACATCGACACATTCACTAGTTAAGACAGCGTTTGACCCAGTTGGAAAAGCTGCACACTCTAAATACATATACCAACTACCATCAAATGCACTTCCAGGTCCTGTTTGTGGAGTTGGCGTTCCTCCTTGATTTCTTACCCAGGGCAAATTGTTAGTTTGTCCAAAACCATTATATATACCATTTGTCCAAGAAATTGGTAAAGTCTCAAAACTTTCTAAGGAAGGAGTACAGTCATACGGAAAACATATTGTATCAAAAAAAGGAGCACCTCCAGAAAATAATTCCACTCCATTATCTGACAAAAAACTCCAATTAACTTCATTTTGGCTAAAGCCACTATCACAAGAAATAGTATAACAATCATCGATTAAACATACAGAATCTATCGTTGTAAGACCAGAATCCAAAGTAGTGGAGAAAACAATATTTCCAGAAGAATCGATTATTGATATATAATTACCATTCCAACCATCACCTAAACTATCATTAAGTTGAAGATAATAAGTATTACAGTTTTGGCTTATACTTACAAAAGGAATAAATAATAAATAAAGTAGTATTTTTTTCATAATATATTTGGTTTGTGTTTTTGATGTACAATCCAAACCTAAGTAATTTTTTGATTTCAAAGTATACGTATAATTACTGAAATCAATTATTTTGTTTTAAATTTTTAAATAATTATTATAACTATTTTGTAATTTAATCATGATCAAAAATATAAATAACACAAAACGCAACTCGTTCGCGTTAATTGTTTAACTTTGTAAAGTTTAAATTGATAATGATACATAAATTAACATACAAAGAAGATTTAATAGGTGCATCAGCAAGCCTTCTTTGCTTAATTCACTGCTTAGCAACACCATTTGTTTTTTTAGTTAAGTCTTCTGCTGCTGCTTGTTGTAGTGAAACACCAACATGGTGGCAATCAATAGATTATATATTTTTAGTTGTTGCTTTTTTTGCAGTTGTTCATGTAACCAATAACCATAGAAGTAAAGATTGGATGAAATTCTCCTTAGTTATAAGTTGGCTTGGCCTATTACTTGTTACTTTAAATTCCACATATTTTTTATTTCATATTACTATTGAAATGGCATATATTCCTGCAATATCTCTTGTCTGTCTTCATTTATATAATTCTAACATATTCTCATTCTTAAGACAATCTAAATAGTTTTACACTAATTCTACCAAAAGAATTAAAAATATCCAAAAAATAAAAAAATAGCTTTATTTTTATTTTAATGTTAGATAAAGTAAAAATCATAGAATGCCCAAGAGATGCTATGCAAGGCATAAAGACTTTTATTCCCACAAAAATAAAGTTGAACTATCTACAAAGTTTAGTTAATGTTGGCTTTGATGTTATAGATATTGGAAGTTTTGTTTCATCAAAAGCAATTCCTCAACTTAGTGACACATCAAAAATTATTGACTCAATTGATTTATCGAATTCAGACTCTAAAATTCTTGTTATAGTTGCAAATAAAAAAGGAGCACTAAATGCTTCGAAATATAAAAAAATAAGCTACTTAGGTTATCCTTTTTCAATCTCAGAAACCTTTCAACTTAGAAATACAAATAAAAATATAAATGACTCATTTAATGAACTAGCTGATATTATATCTGTTGCAAAAGAAGTAAATAAAGAAGTTGTTGTATACTTATCAATGTGTTTTGGTAATCCCTACGGTGATAAATGGAGTATAGATATAATTAATCATTGGGTGAATAAGATAAGTAAAATGGGAATTAAAACTATTTCTCTAAGTGATACTATAGGTTCATCCACACCAGAATCTATTAAAAACATTTTTAGTTCTTTATTAGAAAATCATAAAAATATTGAATTTGGAGCACACCTTCATTCAGATCCAAGAACATGGCATGATAAATTAGATAGTGCTTTTAAAGCTGGATGCAGAAGATTTGATGGTGCTATAAAAGGCTTTGGAGGATGTCCTTTGGCAAGTGATCAAACAGTTGGCAATCTTCCTACAGAAAAAATAATATCTTACTTAAATTCTCAGAAATCATCAAATAACATTGATTTGTCACGCTTTGAGATTTGCCTAGATAAATCACAAGCAATATTTAATGAATTTAATTAGACAAAAAGGAATTTAGCATTTCTACTAAATTTTGTTTAATCTTTTTAATTATTTTTTTCTATTATGAATTTTGCAATATTTTCATGTAGATCTGTCTTGTTATTTGAAATTTGAATCATCTTTGATTTCTGATACACTTTTTCAAGTGGATGATCTTGTAAAGAATCATAAGCACCAAAAATTTCAAAACATTCAGAAACTACTTTCTCCATTAACTGAATAGAAATTAACTTTGACATTAAAATTTCTTTCTCTAGATTATTTGTCAATTCTAATCCATTACATACTGAACATATAAACTGCTTATAACATTCAATCTTAGAAGACATTTGAGCAATTTTATGTCTTATAACTTGGGAACTACTTTTTTTGGAATCTACATTATCATTGATGTGCGAGATAGTAGTATTAATTGTATTCTCTGCAATAACAAAGGTTTGTATTGCAAAAAACATATCATTATTATCTAATTTCTCTTTTAAAGAAATTTCATCCATACTTATGTAATTAGTATTAGTATTTACAAAATTTTGTTTGTTACTAATATTTGATTTAGCTTTTTTATATTTTACATCATCAATAATAACTTTAGCAATAATTTCTCTCATAATTTCTGATGTACCACCACCAATAGTACCAATCCTTGAATCTCTGAACATTCTAGCCATTGGATAATCTTCTGTGTACCCATTTCCACCAAAAAATTGTAGACATTGGGTAGAAATCTTTTCGTGTAACTCTGTAACAAGTAATTTACCCATAGAACATAACTTAACGTCATAAATTCCTTTATCAAATAAATCACAACAGTAATAACTAAAAGCTTTTAATGCTTCCAACTCAGCAGACAATTGAGATACACGATGTCGTATAACTTCAAACTTATCTATTGTTCTTCCAAAGGCTATTCTTTGTGACATATAATCTAAAGAAACAGACAAAGCATACTCCATTGTTGCAACATTGCTTGGTAAAAAACAAAGTCTTTCAAGTTGTAAACCGTTCATTAAATAATAAAAACCCTCTCCTTCCTCACCAATTAAGTTTTCTTTGGGAACTTTTACATTGTCAAAACCAAGTTCTGCAGTATCAGAAGAGTGCCAACCAAGTTTATTTATTTTATTTTTAGTAATTCCTTTTAAATCAAGATCTACGCAAATTAAACTAACTCCTTTTGAACCAGCATTTGTATCTGTTTTTACAACAAGAACAACAAAATCACCATACAATCCATTTGTAATAAATGTTTTAGATCCATTTATTAAATAATGATCATCAACAAGTTCTGCTCTGGTTTGTATATTTTTTGTATCAGATCCTGCATCAGGCTCTGTTATTCCAATGCAACCTATTAGGTCTCCAGAAATTATTCCAGGAAGGTATTTTTCCTTTAATTTATCACTTCCATATTTATATATATATGGGGCTGACATATATTGAACAACTTGTTGAGTGATTACGAATCCACCACTATTTAATCTTCCTAATTCTTCATTAAGTATTACTTCAAAAAAAAAGTCTAAATCTCCTCCCCCATATTTTTCGGGAAAGGTCAAACCTAAAAAACCCATCTTACCCATTTTTTGCCAAATAGATTTTGGAATTTTTCCAGCTTTTTCCCAATCTTCAATATTTGGTCTTACCTCTCTGTCCAGAAATTCTCTTAAACTTTCCCTAAATAAATTATGCTCCTCGTTAAAATATCTCATCTTTTTTTTAAAATAGGTTTAAAACTAAACTTGTAAAACCCCCATATTAAATTGTTTATTTATGGGAGCATGATTTGCAGCTTCAATACCCATAGAAATCCAAGTTCTAGTTTCTAATGGATTGATAACTGCATCTGTCCATAATCGAGCTGCAGAATAATAAGGGGATATTTGTTCATCGTAGCGTGATTTTATTTGATCAAATAGGTCAGACTCCTTTTCTGAAGTAATCTTTTCTCCACGCTTTTTTAATGATGCTGTTTCTATTTGTAGTAAAACTTTAGCAGCTGAGCTACCACTCATAACAGCTAATTCGGCACTTGGCCAAGCAACAATTAATCTTGGATCATATGCTTTTCCACACATAGCATAATTTCCTGCGCCATATGAATTACCAATGATAATTGTAAATTTTGGAACAACAGAATTACTTACTGCATTTACCATTTTAGCTCCATCTTTGATAATTCCAGAATGTTCAGATTTACTACCA
>Ga0209374_1002863_pt1 | contig 14323 bp, 13 predicted proteins | sample SaaInlLV_DNA_10m_FD_184683 | JGI IMG/M metagenome (GOLD analysis project Ga0209374, IMG submission 184683) | Marine microbial communities from expanding oxygen minimum zones in the Saanich Inlet - SI075_LV_DNA_10m (SPAdes) (version 2) | ecosystem: Environmental > Aquatic > Marine > Unclassified ...
AACTTTTCAGTGCACCGAATCGTGACGAAATAAAAGCCTTGGTGCGGCAACAGCTGCTGCGGATTCCGGAGGAGGATCTCGAAGGGCAGATGAGCGCATTGGGCCGCATCAAGGAGGGCGTGATATTGCGAGTCGCTGCCAGCGAGCTATCTGGCACGCTTCCGGTGATGCAGGTGAGTGACAATTTGACCTTTCTCGCCGAAGTGATGATCGAGCAAGCGATCGCAGTCGCTCGCGCTCAACTCGTCCAACGTTACGGTGAGCCCCAGGCAAAGCAGGTTGGGTTCGCAGTGATGGCCTATGGAAAATTGGGTGGCATTGAGTTGAGTTATGGTTCAGATCTTGATTTGGTGTTTGTATTTAATGGTGCCGATGGACAAACCGCTGGTCCTAAAGTGATCGACAACAGCCGTTTTTATACGCGACTCGCCCAGCGGGTGACCCATGTGCTGTCGGCGCAAATGTTTTCAGGAAGGTTATACGAGGTGGACCTTCGATTGCGCCCTGACGGAGACTCTGGGTTGGTTGCTACGACCCTCACCGGTTTCAGACGTTATCAGCTCGAATCTGCTTGGACGTGGGAGCATCAGGCTTTGGTGCGCAGCCGCACGGTCGCGGGTGACCCCTCGCTGAGGGAATCGCTGGAGCAACTGCGCCGAGAGGTACTGACTTTACCGCGGGAGGTGCCCGCATTGTCAGCAGCCGTGCGGGATATGCGTCACAAAATGCTGACCGAGCAGGCATCGATCAACCGCGGAATTGAGCACTTTGATATCAAGCGTGATCAAGGTGGTATTGTCGACATCGAATTTGTGGTGCAATACCTCGTGTTAGCCCATGCGTCCGAGCATCCGTCGCTGGCGCAGTGGTCAGATGTGATCCGTTTATTGGAAACCCTTGAACAAGTGGGCGTCCTGAGCGCGGATCAGGCGGCGGTGCTGTCGAGCCGTTATTTGATGTACCGAAGCGCATTACACGGGCTTGCACTGCAAGGTGCGGACACACAGGTTGAGGCGGCCGCGCATGTGGCGGGTCGCGAGCAGGTAAAACGGGTGACAGAGGCATTATTGCCCGGTCTTCAAGCAACATAAAGTCGGGCCTTGGTGGCTCTGTAAAGGACGTAGTATGGATCTCTCACAACTCACCGGCCATATTTGGCTCGATGGCGAAATGGTTCCCTGGCAGGAAGCGAAGGTGCATGTTTTGACTCACACCTTCCATTACGGGTTGGGTGTTTTCGAGGGTGTGCGTGCGTACAACACCTCACAGGGCGCCGCTATTTTTCGTTTGCAGGAGCATACCGATCGCTTGTTTCGCTCTGCTCACATTCTGCGGATGGAGATGCCCTTTGACAAAGAGACGCTGAGTGAGGCGCAGCGTGAGGTGGTGCGTGCCAATGGGTTAGATGAGGCGTATATCCGTCCGATGTGCTTTCTCGGTTCGGAAGGGATGGGATTGCGCGCTGATAATTTGAAAACACATGTCATGGTGGCCGCGTGGGCATGGCCTTCGTATATGGACCCCGAAGCGATGAACCGCGGTATTCGTGTCGCAACGTCGAGCTATACTCGCCACCATGTGAACATCACCATGTGCAAGGCCAAAGCCAATGGCAACTATATCAATTCTATTCTCGCGTTGAGGGAAGCTTTGGATGCCGGCTTCGAAGAGGCGCTGCTGTTAGATAACGAGGGTTACGTCGCTGAGGGCAGTGGTGAGAACGTTTTCTTGGTACGCAATGGGGTGCTGTACACGCCAGAATTGACCTCGTGTTTAGAGGGCATTACCCGCGACAGTATTATTCGTATTGCGGAAGATCAGGGTCTTACCGTGAAGGAAAAGCGCATTACCCGCGATGAAGTCTATGTCGCAGATGAAGCTTTTTTTACCGGTACGGCAGCCGAGGTTGTCCCGATTCGCGAAGTGGACAATCGCACGATTGGTAGCGGGGTTCGCGGGCCGATTACCGAAACTTTACAACGTATTTATCTCGAGTCAGTGCGCGGCGCGCAGGCAGATTATGCCGACTGGCTGGCGCCTATCGCATAGCAGGATTACGGGATTCACAAGGCACTGTGTGACGGTTGGCGACGTGACGTAGCGACGGTAAGGTGCACTGAATAGTGTAGGAATGCGCATCAGCGGTAGCACTGTTCGAGTTAGGTGGAGATCACACTATGGAATCCTTGTCTTCGGGCATTCAGTATCGTCATTGGCCGGTACAAGACGCAAAAGCCTGCATTTTGTTGATGCACGGGCTGGCTGAGCATACGGGGCGGTACGAGCGGTTGGCGGCTTATTTTAATGCGAGAAACATCGCCGTCGTGGGTCCTGATCATATCGGCCACGGTGCGTCACCGGGTACTCGCGCCCATGTTACTCAGTTCAGCGATTATCTTGTTCCCCTCATCGAGTTGCGTGACGCGATCAGCGGTTGGTATCCGGATATACCCATTTTCACACTTGGGCACAGCATGGGCGGTTTAATTGCCGCGCACCTACTGCTTCAAGATGCGCAGTCCTACCGAGGCGCCATGTTCTCTGGCCCGGCTTTTGCCGCAGACGAGGTGGTATCTCCGGTAACGCTTTGGTTGGGCCGGCTATTGCGCGCCGTATTGCCCAAAATAGGCATGATGAGTTTAGAGGCGAGCCAGATCAGTCGTGACCCAGCGGTAGTGGCCGATTATATTGCCGATCCTTTGGTCTATAACGGCAAAATCACCGCCGCTTTGGGGATGGAACTACTGAGTGCGATGGGCGACGCCATCTCGGGTGCGCAGCACATTACTTTGCCGGTTTACATTGCCCATGGGGAAGCAGATGTCATGGCGATGCCCGATGGATCGCGCGCCTTTTTTAAGGCATTGGGATCTCAAGATAAAACGCTGGACTGGTGGCCTGACCTCTACCACGAGATTTTTAATGAACCTGAGTCCGAGGCAGTGATGGCCCGATTCGCAGAGTGGTTGGAAGCGCATTTGTGAGTGACCCGCTGGCACTGGTGCTGGGCGCGGGCGGTCAACTTGGACAAGCTTGCGTGGCAGCGGCGCCATCGCAACTGCGCGTTCTTGGGCTGACTCGAGCGCAATGCGATGTGACTGACGACGCAGCACTCCGCGATTGCCTCCAGCGCTTATCGCCCCAAATAATAATCAACGCCGCTGCCTACACGGCGGTGGATGCGGCAGAGAATGATCTCCACTGTGCGCAGGCGCTTAACGCTGGAGCGCCGAAACGATTAGCGGCGCTCTGCGCCGAGCGAGGTATTCGCCTCGTGCATGTTTCGACTGATTTTGTGTTTGATGGCGCCGCAACGTCCGCCTACTCAACGACAGACGCTCCTGCACCCCTAGGGGTTTATGGCGAAACGAAATTACAGGGGGAGCAAGCAGTGCTTGCCAGTGACGCGAGCCATGCGGTGGTGCGCGCCAGCTGGGTCTATGCCCCCCAAGGCAAGAATTTCATGCTCACGATGTTGCGCCTCATGCGAGAGCGCGGTGCGGTGGGGGTTGTCAGTGATCAAGTGGGCGCTCCTACGTCAGCATCCAGCCTTGCCCATATTTGTTGGCGCTTAGCGCAGGAGCCTGAGGCGACAGGTCTTTTCCATTGGAGCGACAAGGGTGAAATCAGTTGGTATGAATTTGCCTGTGCCATTCGTGATGAGGCGACGGCCATCGGGCTGTTAACGACCCCGGCCACAGTAGATCCCATTACCACCTCAGCATTTCCGACGGCTGCCAAGCGGCCTGCTTACAGTGTGCTGAATGTAAAACAAACGTGTCACCAACTAGGCGTGGTGCAGCGCCCTTGGCGCGATGCATTGCGTGACAATTTACGGGCAGTCAAGGCGAGGGAGTCTTAATATCGTGACACAGTCTTTATTGGTGACAGGTGGCGCGGGGTTCATCGGTGTGAACTTTGTGAATCATTGGGCGCAGGCGCATCCAGAACACACTTTGGTGGTCCTTGACGCCCTCACCTATGCCGGGAATCGCGCCAGCTTAGCGCCATTGGAAGGCAGCGGCCGCATTGAATTTGTCGAGGGGGATATTTGTGACGCGGCGCTCGTGGCGCGTGTCATGACCGACTATCGTACCGACACCATCGTGCATTTTGCCGCAGAGAGCCATGTAGACCGATCGATCACGGGCCCAGACGAATTTATCCGCACGAATCTTCAGGGGACCCACGTCCTGCTTGCCGCTGCCCGCAACGCCTGGTTGTCGGGCTCGGGTTGCGAGCACCGTTTCCATCATGTTTCTACGGACGAGGTCTATGGATCACTCGCTATCAGCGACCCACCTTTTAACGAGACCACCCGCTACGAGCCGAATTCGCCTTACTCGGCGAGTAAGGCGGGGAGTGATCATATGGTGCGGGCGTATCACCATACTTATGGATTGCAGGTCACAACGAGCAACTGCTCGAATAACTACGGGCCCTTCCACTTCCCCGAAAAATTAATTCCCCTGTGTTTGACGCGTATTTTAGACGGTGGTGCACTGCCCATTTATGGTGATGGCACCAACATTCGTGATTGGCTGTACGTAGAAGATCACGCTCGGGGCATTGCGGCTGTGCTTCAGGGGGGGACCCCAGGTGAGGTCTATAATATCGGTGGTCAAAATGAATGGGCTAATCTCGATATCGTGAGATTGCTGTGCCGAGTGCTAGACGAGCGCTTTGCGGCTGACGAGACCTTAGCTGAACGATTTCCCAAGGCGCCGGCGGCGCGGGGTTTGTCCAGCGAGAGCCTGATCGAATTTGTGACGGATCGCGCTGGCCACGATTGGCGTTATGCGATCGATGCGTCAAAAATTGAAGCTGAGCTGGGCTTTGTACCTGAAGAAACCTTTGAAACCGGACTCAGCAAAACGGTTGATTGGTATCTCGATAACGAGGACTGGTGGCGGTCACTGCTCTAGTGTTTTTGTTTAAGCCATCGAAGTAGCGCAGGCCGTCGATCGCGCTTTTGCCAACAGGCGTATGACGGTAAAAACACGAGTGAGCGCATCACAAACAGTGTCAATGCTGGACTGGATGTCTCATGTTTTGCGTAGAATGGTTGGTTACGGCTGACGCAGCGCTTCATTGCTGAAAAGGGGCAGGGCGTCCCAGCGAAGACCCTGGCAGTCCTTCTCTGACACTTGCGGTAGTGTCCCGTCGAGAATGGGCCAATCGATACCAACGGTTGGGTCATCCCAGGCAAGCGTGATTTCGCTGTCGGGGTGGTAGTAGTCGGTGCACTTGTACAAAAAGTCCGCGCTATTGCTCAATACATAAAAGCCGTGAGCACAGCCGGGTGGCACCCAGAGCTGTTCGTGGTTTTCCGCCGTCAGGGTCACGCCATACCACTGTCCGCAGCTTGCCGAGTCGGCGCGGCAATCGACGATCACATCAAAGACTTCACCCGAGGTCACCCTGACGAGCTTGCCTTGAGGCTGGGTCGTTTGGAAATGCAGCCCGCGCAGGATCCCGCGAGAGGACCGACTGTGATTATCTTGAACAAATGGCTGATCAATGCCCGCTTCGCCATAGCGATCGGCGTGCCAAGTCTCAAGAAAAAATCCACGAGCATCACCGTGGACGGTAGGGCGCAGTAGGGTAGCGCCCGCTATTGGGGTGGGTTCAATCTCCATCGAAGATAAACTCGCCTTCACTCACAAGTCTTTCTAAATAGACGCCGTACCCGCTTTTGGTCAGCGGTGCGGCCAATGCCAGCACCTGCTCGGCATCAATGTAGCCCAGCCGATAGGCAATTTCCTCTAAGCAAGCGACCTTCAGGCCTTGCCGTTCTTCAATGACCCGGATGAAGTTGCCGGCATCGAGCAATGATTGGTGGGTGCCGGTATCGAGCCACGCGGTGCCTTGTCCCATGACTTCGACTTGTAACGTGCCCTGCGCGAGATAGTGACGATTAATATCGGTAATTTCGAGCTCACCTCGAGCAGAGGGACGAATCCCCTTGGCGACCGAGACAACGTCGTTATCATAGAAATACAAACCGGTGACGGCATAGTGTGAGCGCGGCTGGTCTGGTTTTTCCTCAATCCCAATGGCGCGCCCTTCAGCATCGAACTCAACCACGCCATAGCGCTCTGGGTCGTTCACATAGTAGGCAAAGACCGACGCCGCGTTTTGGCGTTGCGCAGCGCGCTTCAGCTTAGTCGTAAGGCCGGCACCATAAAAAATGTTATCGCCCAGAATCAAACAGACCGGTGCGCCGCCAATAAAGTCCTCTCCGAGCAAAAAGGCTTGTGCCAAGCCGTCTGGGCTGGGTTGGACTGTGTATTGAATACTGATGCCCCACTGGCGGCCATCCCCCAGTAGATCGGCATAGGCCAGTTGATCTTGCGGTGTGGTAATGATCAGCACATCCCTAATACCTGATTGCATCAATGTAGCAAGCGGGTAGTAGATCATGGGTTTGTCGTAGACCGGCATCAGCTGCTTGCTAACGGTAGTCGTTAATGGATGCAGTCGGGTACCAGATCCACCGGCGAGAATAATGCCCTTATAGTGCGTTGATAGCGACATATTGGTATGAGTTTGAAGCGAGGCTGGCAGTTTACAGCCCGGTGGCGGGCTTGGCGAGTGAGCGATACACTCAGCGCCGCTGTACTTTGACGCCGCCAGCCGATATTGTGGCAGGCGAACTGCCATTAGTTTCTCGACCCTGGAGTAATCCATTAACGCGCCGATTCATTCGCCTTATCCTGCGCCCACTGCGCTGGATCAGCGCCCTGAGCGCGCCCTCCGCATTGCGCTGCTGGGTTATCGGTCTGCACCCTTTTCGGGCGGGCAGGGCGTTTATTTGCGTTACCTCAGTCAATCGCTGACGGCACTGGGTCATGAGGTGACGGTGATTTCGGGGCCACCGTATCCGGATCTCACTGACACGGTTAGGCTGGTGAAGCTCCCCAGTCTTGATCTCTACGCCCGAGACTTAGGGAGCGTGACTCGAAATGAACTGCGCGACCCTCTGAATCGACGAGAGTGGATGAGCAAACTCAGCGGTGGCTTCGTTGAGCCTTGGACTTTTGGCGAACGAGCGCGCGATTGGTTGCTCGCCCATGCTCAGCATTTCGATGTCATACACGACAATCAAACGCTGGCAGATGGCATCCTTGACCTACAACAGGCGGGCTTGCCTGTCGTGACCACGATTCATCATCCTATAAGCCGCGATTTGAGCGTGGCTTTGGCCGGTGCGTCTGGCTGGCGTGCGCGATTATTGGTTCGACGCTGGCACTCGTTTTTAACGATGCAGACGCGAGTAGCTGCCCAGCTGAATCATATTGTGACTGTCTCGAGTGCGTCGGCCGCTGACATTGCCACTGACTTTGGTGTGCTGCCCAATGCAATACAGGTCATACCCAATGGGGTCGACACAGAGTTGTTTCGAGCGTTGCCGGATGTCACCCGAAAATCTGATCAGTTGATCGCGACGGCGTCCGCTGATGCGCCCTTAAAAGGCTTGGCTGTGTTGTTACAGGCGTTCAAATTACTCAGCGTCGACCGACCAGCACTGCAGTTGATGTTAATCGCCTCGCCAAAGCCTGGGGGTGACACCGAGGCGCTGATCAGTCAGCTACAACTCGGTGACCGCATTCACTTTGTAGGCGGTGTTTCCCACGCCGATATTGTTCGTCTGTACGCAGAGAGCACGGTGGCAGTGGTGCCATCACTTTACGAGGGATTTGGCTTGCCGGCTGTCGAAGCGATGGCGTCGGGTATCCCTCTGGTATCGAGTGATGGTGGTGCCCTAGCGGAGGTGGTGGGCGATGGCGGGTTATTAGTGCCTGCGGGCGATGCCAAAGCGCTTGCTGAAGCTATCGATGCGGTGTTATCCGATGCTGGTTTAGCCGCTGAGCTGATCAATCGCGGGCAACAACGAGCGCACCGCACGTTCTCTTGGTCTGTCTGCGCACGGCTGATGGTCGAGCAGTACCAGCGATGCATTGATTTATGTTGACGCTGGACTTAGACCTATTGGCGCTGAAACCCGGTGATCTGTGCTTGGATATCGGTTGTGGTGAGGGTCGACATTCGTTGGCGGCGTATTGTTTGCCCCGCGTTCATGCAGTGGGTATCGATCTCTCTGAAACGGCGCTAGCGACGGCTACCGAGCGAACGCACGATATGCAGTGCCATGCGCCTCAGGGCGAGATTGGATTTGGGGTGGGTGATGCCACCGTCTTACCCATTGCCGATAATACCGTCGACGTTGTGATTGCCAGTGAGATCTTAGAGCACATTCCAAACTATCTATCGGTGCTGGAGGAGGCCATGCGGGTTTTAAAACCCGGCGGCAAAATGGGGATCAGTGTGCCGCGCCAATGGACAGAGTGGATTTGCTGGCGTTTGAGTGAGGGGTATCGAACGACCCCCGGTGGGCATATTCGTATTTTTGACGCGACGCATCTCCGTCGTGAAGTGGAGCGTTTGGGCTTTGTTTGTGATGGTAGGGGCAATGCCCACGCCTTACACGTGCCTTACTGGTGGTTGAAATGCCTGTTTTGGCGCCTCGAGCGGGAGCCTTGGCTGGTTAAAGCCTATCATCGCTTGCTCGTATGGGACTTGATGAAAAGACCGTGGTTAACCCGCGCGATTGACGGGTTACTCAATCCGTTTATGGGTAAAAGCATCACATTGTATTTTACTAAGCCCGCATGATGACGGAGCGACACGTACAGACGATGCGACTGAACGGCGGACCGTATCCTGATAGCTGGTTGCGACCAACGGTCGACTTTATCCTGAATACTCAAAGGTCATCTGGCGAAATACCGTGGTTCGAGGGGGGGCACACTGACCCCTGGGATCATACCGAGGCGGCTATGGCGCTGAGTATTGCTGGTGAAATTGATGCGGCAGAGCGCGCCTATCGATGGTTGTCAAACACTCAACTCGTCGATGGTAGCTGGTGGGCCTGCTATCGCGGTGGCCAACCCGATCGATCAGTGGAACGACGAGAAACCAATTACGTGGCCTATATTGCGACAGGGGTTTGGCATCATTTTTTGATTGCGCAAGACCCACAATTCCTAGAGCAATTATTTCCTGTCGTTGCGCGCGCACTGGCGTTTGTATTGCGTTATCAGGGCCCAGAAGGCGAGATTGATTGGGCAGTGGATAGTGCGGGTGCGCCCTTGGGTGACGCATTGGTGACTGGCTGCAGTTCTATTTACAAATCGCTGGAGTGCGGCATATTGATCGCCGATCAGCTGGGTCAAAAAAAGGATCATTGGGAAAACGCGAGATCGCGACTCGGCGAGGCATTACGACATAAGCCAGCGCGTTTCGATCGCACTTGGGAGAGCAAGTCTCGGTACGCGATGGACTGGTTTTATCCCATCTTAGCCGGTGTGGTGGAAGGCGAAGCAGCGCAGCAGCGGTTGAGCAGTCGTTGGTCAGAATTTGTTGAGCCCGGGATTGGCTGTCGCTGCGAAAATCACCAGCCCTGGGCCACCGTCGCAGAATCCTGCGAGTTGACCTTGGCGCTATTGGCGGCAGGACAGCGAGACCAGGCAGCTGAATTGTTCAGCTGGTTGGCGCAGTGGCGAGATGACGATGGCGCATGGTGGACTGGCTATCAGTTTGTTGAGCGAACGCTTTGGCCGTTAGAAAAGCCCACTTGGACCGCCGGTGCCGTCTTATTGGCAGCTGACGCACTGACCGAGCACACCGCAGCCTGTCGCTTATTTATGGGATCGGCTCTGGCTGATCCGCTACCATTACCTGCGCTGGAAGTACCTGCGCTGGAAGCGGGGGTCTAGCGAGTGGGTCAGCCCGCCAGTCGACGGAGGGCGCGCAGGCTGCCCAAGGTTCCCTCGGGGGCAAAGAGTCCCGATTGTTGAGCTAGCCTCCAAATAGTGTAAGGCGCTTGACCACCGTCAGCGGGGTCTGGAAAAACGTCATGAATGGCCAGGATCCCGCCCGGTGCGATACGCGGTGCCCAGTTGCGATAATCAGCGAGTGCTGCGTCGAGGCTATGACCGCCATCGATAAATACCACGCTTAACGAGCCCGTCCAATGGACGGCGAACTGTGCACTCCCTGTGACGATGGGAATGACGACCTGCTCGAGACCAGCTTGGGCAATATTGCGACGAAACGCGGCAAAGGTATCGAATAACCCCTCGGCGCTCACTAACTCAGCATCATGATGGCTCTCCCCTATTTGATGCTCCTCGGAGCCGCGATGATGGTCAATTGCAAATACAGCGGTTTGCCGCGCTTGTGCGGCTTGACCTAACCAGATCGTAGAGCGACCGCAGTAGCTGCCAATTTCCAGCAGGGGGCCAGCAGCGGTAGCGGCCAGTGCCCATTCGTAAAGTTGCAGGCCCTCGTCGTCTGGCAAAAATCCACGGACATCGGTGTGGGGTGGCTGTGGCATGGTAGGCTCTCCCTGATCAGTTTGAGAGTATACGATTGTCTTGAGCGTTCGAAACCGGTGGTCCCTTCCTATTAATCGCCTTGCTTATTCTTGGGTGACGCGGCTCTTAGTGCCACTCTTTCTGGCGCGTCTATGGTGGCGCGGGCGAAATCAGTCAGGTTATCGAGCGCAGTTATGGCGTCGCCTAGGCTGGTATGGCAGCGCGCTGGCGTCTCGGCCACATAAGCTGATATGGATTCATGCGGTCTCAGTTGGTGAGACGTTGGCGATCGCGCCGATCATTGAGCGTTTGCTGAGTGATCGGGACGACCTCTCCCTGCTCATTACGTCGACGACGCCAACCGGCTCCGCCCAAGTTCGACAGCGTTTTGGTGAGCGGGTCTTCCGTGACTGGATCCCCTTTGATACCCCGGGCGCGGTGCGTCGCTTTTTCACTCACTGGCAGCCCCTTGTTGGCGTATTTGTCGAGACTGAAATTTGGCCCAACATGGTGGCAGAGGCGAATGCCAAAGCCATACCCATGGTGCTGCTGAATGCTCGGCTGTCACAGCGATCTGCCAGAGGGTATGCCCGCGTATCGGGCGTGATTCGTCCGACGCTCGCCCATTTTTCGGTGATTGCGGCGCAGGAACGGGCTGACGCGAGGCGACTGGTCGCGCTGGGCGCACGCCCTGACCAGGTCGTTGTAACGGGAAATTTAAAATTTGCGGTCGATCCGCTCGCGTTGCAGGCGGCTTACCAGGCGGAGCAGGAGCGACTCGGTGGAGCGCTGCGAGATAGATCTGTCTGGCTGGCCGCCAGTACACATCCCGGCGAGGAGGAGGCCGTGTTGACGGCATTTTTGGCTTTGAGGAGCGTCTCCCCGAATGCGCTGTTGATGTTGGCACCGCGTCACCCAGAGCGCGCAGACTCCATTCTCGCACTGCCGGCCATGCAGGGTTTACAGGTGATACGTCACAGTGAGCAGCGCGACATGGAAAAATCGGATGACGTGCTGTTGATTGATACTTTGGGCTCTTTGGGTGCGCTCACCGGCTTTGCCGATCTGGTATTTGTTGGCGGGAGTCTCGTTCGTCACGGCGGTCATAACCCGTTAGAGGCGGCGGTTTGGCAGTTGCCCATCCTTACCGGCCCTCACACGTTTAATTTTGAGACCATCTACCGTGATTTAGTTCGATGTGGCGGCGCGCAACAAGTCGAACTCACTGCGCTAGCCGATGCCGTGATGAGTTTGATCGGGCCGGAATCAGATGAGCATCTAGCCACCGAAATGGGAGCTCGCGCTGGCGCCTTCTTGTCAGCGCAAAGCGGGGTGATAGCGGCACAATGGGCAGCTTTGGCAGCCCACTTGCCCTGACTTACTCAGCAGCGGATGCTGTCGGTGCGACGGGCTGTAGCAAGAAACCCTCCAGACGAGCGATATCCTCCGGAGACAGCGTGCCTGCGGCTTCTTTAAGCCTCAGTGAATTGATGATGAAGTCATAGCGGCTGTTGGCGTAATCACGTTGCGCCGCAAAAACTTTATTTTGCGCATTGAGCACGTCTACGATGTTCCGCGTGCCGACCTCGTAGCCAGCTTGTGTCGCGTCGAGCGCACTTTGGGTAGAGACAATTGACTGCTGTCGCGCTTTGACTCTTGCGACATCTGATACGACGGTCATGTGCAGAGATCGCGCTTGCGTGACGGTATTTCGGGTCAGATTGATGCGCGATTCACGCGCAACATTGAATTGTTCCGCGGCGCGTCGTCGGTTAGCGCTGACCGCACCGCCCGAAAATAAGGGCATGTCAAATCTAACTTGCCAGGTCTCATTGGTTTGATCTGAGTTTGGCGGCAGGTTGAACAGGCTGGGAGGGTTTTGAGCGATACTGCCAGTCGTCTCGCTATCTTGATAACGATAAGTCGCGGTAACCGTCGGCGCGTGCTCCATCTTGGAAGAGGTGGCATTTTGACGCGCGGCTTCTTCCGCATAACGCGCAGCGGCAAGCTCATTGTTATTGGATAGCGCAAAATCGACCCATGCCGCTCGATCATTGGGCTCTGGAGGTCTGGGGTCGAACTCTTCCCCCAAGATATATAGCGCGCCAGGGGCCTGACCCGTTAATACCGACAGATTTTCCTTCGCCACGGCAACGTTATTTTCGTCGACGATGCGGGTTACCTGGGCCAAATCTCTGGCCGCTTCTGCTTCATACACGTCGGTGATGGCAATGAGACCTACCTCAAAGCGTTGGCGCGTCTGCTCTAGTTGGCGCTCTAAGGCGCGCTCTTGAGCCTGCGACGCACGCAGATTGTCGCGTGCCCTTAAGACTGCAAAATACACCTGTACTACGCGCACAATCAGGTCCTGCTGTGCTGCTGCGAGGTTCGCTTCTGCCTGGCGTGACGTTTCCTTGCCCGCTCGCCAGCCGAACCAGGCCGATAGGTTAAACAGCGTTTGCGACAAACTGACGTCATAACCCTCGTTGTCGATATTTCTCACCGAGTTGCCATCAATGACAACAAACCCTAAGTTTGGGTCCTGAATAATGGTGGGTGATGTGGTGTCTGTTTCGGTTTCTGAGACCTGATATCCGGCTACCGCTTGCGGGAGCAGGGGTGCGCGCGCGAGGTTCTCGAGCTCCAAATCGGCACCGTACTGTGCCACCTTAGCTTTTAGCAGCGCGTCGTTCTCGAGTGCCAACTCATAAATATCGACCAGCGTATCGGCCTGGGCAGTAACACTAACCCAGCTGAGAACGAAAGCGGCCAAAGGGGTCAGCGGAGCGTAAAATCGGCGTTGGAGCTTCATCATGTGGCACGGTACCTAACGGGTATAAAGGGGGCGAGTCTACCATTGCGAGCGGCGTTTTTAAGCTTCGAAAGCCGTTAAGATTTTGTCTGTTCGCGGGGGGGTAAGGCCTTGATACACTAGCAACTATGAGTGAAAAGAAAAACCAGACGGGCCTGCGCCGGCGACAGCGCCGCGGATATCAAATAGATCTGGCAGACCTGCATGCCCTTTGCGAGGTGAACTACCATCGCCTCATGCGCTTATTTCCTGACTACGAGCAGCGCTCAGACTGGGATTTTGCTGCGGGCGACGTCACGGTGGCACTTGAAGTCACCGCCCGTGGCCGTTACACCACTGACATGCGGCTGCGTTACCACAGTGCTACCCCCAGAGTGTGGGCGGGCAGTTACTTTGATCTCAGACTTTATCACGACGCCGGAATGGCCGAGATAGTGCATTGCAGCACGTCACGCCGTTTCGAGGCCCGGTATCGGTATCCCAATCCTGATATGTTGCAGCGGGACGAAAAATATCAGCAAAATCGCTTCGCCTCCGAACTGCTGTCGTTTTGCCTGACCCACGGGCGTTCAGCCGACACGGTATTACCTGATGTTGATAGTTCAGCGCGATGACCCCGCTCAGCGGTGAGACCGCGCTCATTACGCCTGGCTCGGCGCGGATCCTCCAGCTATCAGATACGCATCTCATGGCGGAATCTGGAGGCCGACTCGTGGGCATTGATACCGATCAGTCATTGGCAGCCGTTTGCCGCTTGATTGCCGGGCAAGAGCATGTCGACGCTCTGCTACTCACTGGTGATTTGGCTGGCGATGAGAGTGAAAAAGCCTACGAAAGATTGTGTACGTTAATAGAGCCGCTGGGCATCCCCAGTTTTTGGTTGCCGGGAAACCATGATGCCATTTGGCAGCCGACACATCCGTTGGCGCATTATTTCAGGCGCGATATTCGACTGTCCCACTGGGATATTGTCATGCTGAATACGCAACAACCGGGCGCGGTAGCGGGGCTGCTGGCGGACTCAGAATTAGGGGCTTTGCGGGCTGCGGTTCAGCAAGCGATCAAGACGAATAGACCGCTGTTGGTGGCAACACATCATCCGTTGATGCCAGTGGGGTGCGCTTGGCTCGAT
>Ga0209374_1002866_pt1 | contig 14308 bp, 11 predicted proteins | sample SaaInlLV_DNA_10m_FD_184683 | JGI IMG/M metagenome (GOLD analysis project Ga0209374, IMG submission 184683) | Marine microbial communities from expanding oxygen minimum zones in the Saanich Inlet - SI075_LV_DNA_10m (SPAdes) (version 2) | ecosystem: Environmental > Aquatic > Marine > Unclassified ...
AAGGTAGGGGCCATTTGCTTCTAATTTTCGCTGTAAGTAGGCCTCTAGGCCGATAAACGCGGGTGTTTTTTTTGTCTTACATACAAAGTCCAGCCCTACTTGATGCGGCGCCTCGGTATAAGACATGTCGTGACCCCAGTGTCGAAATCCCTTTTCTATCCTGAGTGCATTCAGTGCTTCGGCCCCTAATAGCTGTGCGTCGAAGGCTTCTCCTGCAGTCAGGATGATATCCAATACGTGTGAGGCAAAGTCGGGTGTGATGAAGATTTCCCAGCCTAGCTCACCGGAATACGATAGTCGCTGAACAGTGACCTTTGCATGGCCAATATGACATTGCTTGATGCAATTGAACGGGAACATCTCGTTCGATACATTGATGTCGGTAATGGCGGCTAGTAGGGCCCGACTCTGTGGCCCCATGATGCCCAGCACGCCATAAGATGCGGTGTCATCACGGAGCCGCACATGTTCCCCAGGCCTGATCAGTCCTTCCAATAACCGAAAATCTCTCCGCGTGCGGGAAATAGAGCTCATTAACATAAAGCGATCAGTGTCATAGCGAGCCACCGTGGCGTCGCTCTCAATACCGCCTCGCTCATTCAAAATGAGTGTGTATGTAACTCGATCACACGAGATAGCCATGTCGTTTGTACAAAGGCGCTGCAGAAAGTCTTCGGCGTCTGACCCTTCGATCATGATCTTACCCAGCATCGAGTAGTCGATAATAGCGACTCGCTCTCGGGCCGCTCGCTGCTCATTAAGCGAAAAATCAAACCAGTTTGATTTGCCAAAGCTATATTCATATTCGGGCGTCACTCCTGGCGGCGCGTACCAGCCCGGACGCTCCCAACCCTGTACCTCGGTAAAGCAGGCACCTTTTTCGGCTAATCCAAAATGAAATGGCGAGCGCCGAATATTTCGCGCTGTTTGGCGTTGATAATTAGGCCAATGCATCGCGTAGGTGCGAACCAGTGTTTCGGGGCAGCGCTCCCGAAGATAAACATCTCTGGCTTGAAATTCCTCGCATCGGGCGGGGTCCATGGCGCTGAGATCCAGTGTTGGGTGCCCATCAACCAGCCACTCTGCCAATGCGCGACCCGCCCCGGGTCCAGTTTGGATGCCTGTGGAATTGAGTCCGGCCAAAATATAATAATTGCTCAGGTTGGGAGCGGCCCCCAACACGAATTGCCCATCATAGGAGTAGCTCTCGGGTCCGTTGAAGAAAGTGCGAATGCCCACTTCCTTAAGAATCGGGACTCGATTCATCGCCTTCTCTAACACGTCCATGACATCGTCTTCGACAAAAGGTAATGACTCGAAAGAGAACTTTTCTGGAATGCCGTGGATTGCCCAGGGTTTTGCGTGATTATGGGCAAAGCCGAAAAGCAGCTTTCCGGCGTCTTCTTTAAAATAGGTGCCGTCACAATAGGAGCGCAGCACAGGTAAGTCATGAGGCAGGGAATCGATGGCCTCAGTCACCAGATAGTAGTGCTCACAGGCGTGCAGCGGGACACCCACATCGTGTTTTTGACCCAGTGGCCTCGCCCACATGCCACTGCAGTTCACAATGTAATCTGCCTTAATGGTGCCTTGATCAGTTACCACTCCGGTGGCTTCAGCGCCCTCCATCAGCACTTCACGAGCCTCCACACCCTCGAATATCTGAACCTGATGCTGGCGAGCGCCCTTGGCAAGCGCCATGGTCAGGTCAACGGGATTAGCGGAACCGTCACGAGGCATGAAAATGCCGCCCAGCACATTTTCAGGGTTTATCAGAGGCCAGCGCTGTTGGATTTCATCGGTGGTCAGATAGTGCGCCTCGATACCGAATAAAGAGGCAAAGTCAGCCTTTCTCTTCAATTCTGACAGACGTTCAGCGTGGGTAGCGATTGATATCGATCCTGATTCACGGTAGCCCGGATTTTGGCCGGTTTCTGCTTCTATAGAGTTGAGGAGCTCCACCGTATATTTTGCGAATGCGGTAGTGGCATGGGATCCGTGCAGCTGTCCAACGAGGCCAGCCGCATGCCACGTTGTTCCGCATGTGAGTTGCCCTTGCTCCAAGAGCACAATATCGCGCCAACCCAGCTTGCCTAAATGATAGGCAACTGAGCACCCCAGAATACCCCCGCCAATAATGACTACCCGGGCATGTTGTGGCACTGGTTTGGCAAAACTCTGTTGCGAATCGATGTGGCTCATGACGGTTTGATGGGCAATTCTGGAGGGGCGCGACGCGAGAGTAGCTCCGGACCTGTTTTCCGGATCACGATGTTTTCCTCGTGCACGATCATTTTACCAGGCTGATAGAACATCCCGGGCTCGAGTGTCATTACCATGCCTTCACACAACACGGTGTGTTCCCAAGCGGCAAAGGAGGGCGGTTCTGTTAACTGAATACCTAGGCCATGTCCGTATCGACCGACTGTTTCTCCGATAGCGCCTGCTTTCTCTAGGACGGCGTGCATGGTCGAAAAGACCTGCGCACAAGTATTACCCGGTCTCGCCATATTGAGTCCGGCCTCTGTGGCCTGCCACACCGCCTGATACGCCTGCTTTGCGGCGTCGCTAACCGAGCCGAATCCATAGTTCCGATCAAAATCACAGAAGTAGCCATCAAAGGTACAACCGGTATCGAAAATCAGCACATCGCCATCTTGAAGGTGACGACCCGATGGAGGAGAAATAATATCGTCATAACCGTGTTGCCCGGCGCCGCCCACAAGGTAGGAAACCGTATCCACGCCGGCAGAGAGACACTCCGTCGTAAAAGTTCTGAATAACTGCGCATCTGTCATGCCAATGTCAGAGAACAGAAATAGCCGGTCGAATACATCGGAGACACATTGCGCGACATATCGAATTTTGTCGATTTCTGATTCAGATTTAATCATCCGCACCGACCGGATAGCGGGGGTTGCATCGATCATCTGAAGGTCCGATCGTGCCTGAATCAGATTATTTCTGAGCGTCTCAAAGTCGTTTAGCGGCATCCGGATATGGGTTTCGGAGCCCTTATTGATTCCAATAACACTTGAGGCTGATCGCGACAGCACCTCTAATAGCGCCTCTGTTAACAAACTGATGCCGTCATCCTCGGGATGAGGGGCGGGCCAGCTGCGGATGTCCTGTATGAATTCACTAGACATCGCATTGACGCCAATCTCTGGAATCACGGCAATGGGCCTTCCCTGATCGGGAATTATCACGTACCAAGGGCGAGTGGGGCTTTGCCAAAACTGACTCTGGAACCCAGAAAAATAAAAAATATCGTGCTCGGTTGTCAGTAGCAGAGCGCCAATGCCTTGCGTGCTCATCTGAGACTGTATCGCGGCTAGCCGTCTGACAAACTCATCAATACTAAAACCTCGCTCCGGAACGTCCAGCATGTCGCCTCCAGATCAACTGTTATAGATCAAGGGGAACTCCCGCTGATCGTGCTAAGTCCCATGCCAAAACCTTGTTGCTAGAAAGCGCCGTGACGCCAGTCTCAGAAGTGATTCTGTCCAGCACGGTTGCGCACTTCATGTTGGTGCAGGCAATAAAAATTGCGTCAATATCGCCATCGGCCGACACAATGAGCTCGATCGCGGTTTGATAAATGGTGTTCGGCGATATCCGGCCTACGACTTGATCGTGTTCTTCGTCGAAGCTGGCTGAGTGGGGAACACTAAAGCCCTGTGACTCAATGTGCTCGATCATGGTTTTGCATACCGGAGTCGAGTAGGGGGCAAGATAGCCAATATTTTTTGCTCCCAGTGATTCGAATGCCAACAGCGCAGCTCGCATAGGATCGCTGACATAACGACATGTGCGCTCCTTCATAATAAGCTGCCGGATGCGGTCACTCCCGATCTGCATGGCGCCAGAGGTGCAGGCATAACCGACGGCATCGAAAGTATGGGCAACAGGAAAGAGCGCGGTAGATTGAGTGAGATAGTGGGCCATATCACCCAATGTTTTTTCGGTGACCTCATCTTCGAAGGGAATGCGGCTCACCAAAAGACTCAAATCTGTATCCGCGAAATAACGCCTGAATTCATCCTCTATCGTGACGTCTGACTGCAATACGATCATTCCCAGATGAATCTGCGCGTTCTCTGGAGTGAGCTGATAGCCAATTGTCTTCATATGTCTCCGCGCATTATGGCTGCGTAAACCGCTGCATCTGTATCTCCCTCGGTGCCGATGACCAGTATGCGAGAGCGATCATCCACGCCGACTTCATCGGCGAGTGAGGGATCCTGCTGGATCGCCAATAAAGCAATGAGGCCAGACGCCGAGCACTCCCCCGCAACAATAGCGGGTCTGTCTTTCGTTGTGGGGTGTGCGAGCCAGCGCACCATCGGACCGACACCCTCGTCGTTTATGGTGATCACATGAGAAGCGGCTTCCCTGATGATAGGCCAGGCCAGCTCTGACACCTCACCGCAGGAGAGACCAGCCATCAGCGTCTCTTGAACAATGTTGACCAGATGGATTTGATCGCGTTTTAGGCTTTGATAGACGCAGTCTGAGCTATCCGATTCGACAACAATTACCTTGGGTAGGTCTGGGCCCCAATGGAGCCACATAGAAGCAATCAGGGCGCCCGCCATCGCTCCGCACCCTGCCTGAAGAATAATGTGGGTGGGCTTAGTGCCCCCGAGCTGTCGAATCAGCTCGTGGGTCATCACGGAGTAGCCGGTCATCACCAGTTTAGGAACATCGCGATAACCTGGCCAGGAGGTATCGGAAACAATCTGCCAACCGTGTTTCACCGCATGATTCCTGCACGCAACGATTGAATCGTCGTAGTTACCCTCCACACGATGGATAGCTGCACCCAGTGCAGCCAGAGCATCTGCACGTGCCTCACTGACTTTAGCGTGAATAAAAATATGGCACTCTGCTTCACAGAAACGGGCGGCCCAGGCGACCGATCGCCCATGGTTGCCATCAGTTGCGGTACAGACAACCAATTTGTTTTCAGGTGCCTTGCGCACTAGGCAATCTATTGCGTAGGCCCCACCCAGCGCCTTGAAAGATCCCAGATCAAACCGACCTGATTCGTCTTTGTAATAGATTTGATCGACGCCGGCTGAGACTGCGATATCCGACAAGCTGATCAAGGGAGTAGGCTGATAGCCTCGCCATTGACTGATAACCCGATAAGCCTCGTCACATTCGTCAGCAGAAAACAATTCTCCGACGATGTGAGAGGCAAGATTGTTTTGAAGCGGATTTCTCAGTTGCTGTGAATAGGAGAAGGGAAATGACATGCTTGCTGACTCAGGCCGACAGCTGCTGCTGCACTAGATGCGTCCAGAACTGCATTCCGGTCACCAATATGCCGTCATTAAAGTCGTAGTGAGGGTTGTGCAATGCACAGCCTCCTTCACTATTGCTGCCGTTGCCGATAAAGACATAGGCGCCTTTTTTCATCAGTAACATCTGGCCAAAGTCATCAGACGCTGTCATGGGCTGACAAGGATATTCAATCAGTTCCTCCGCGTTGATGGCGCGCGCCGCAGCCAGTGCATGCTCGGTTTCTTCCGAGTGGTTCACCGTGGCATGGAATACGCGCTCATAGGAAAACTGGAGTTCCGCACCATGTGCCTGGCAAATACCGCCGGCCAGTTCACGTAATCTTCGTTCGATGATGTGGCTGATTTCAGGTTTAAAGCTGCGGCAGTCGCCTTTCAGGGTGACTGTACTGGGGACGACATTAACGGTTCCGTCTGTTTCCATTTCAGTTATCGAGATCACCGCTTGTTCGGCGGGGTCAATCGATCGCGATGCGATGGTCTGCACCGCCAAAATGATCTCTGCACTGATTATTACCGGATCAATGAGCTGATGTGGTTGGGATGCGTGACCGCCTCGCCCGATAATGGTGACGCGGAAGTTGTCTTCCCCCGCCATGATGGGTCCTGGTGTCAGGGCTATCTGACCAGCGGGGCGGCCTGGTATGTTGTGCATTGCATAGACGGCATCCATGGGAAATCGATCGAACAACCCGTCCGCAATCATTGCTTCGGCACCGAGCCCATGTTCTTCGTTAGGTTGAAAAATAAAATAAACCGTGCCGTCGAAGTCGAGCTGCCGAAGTGCTTGGGCTGCTCCCAATAACATGGCGCAATGGCCATCGTGGCCGCAGGCGTGCATGTGACCATCGGTTTTAGAGCGATACTCGAAAGTGTTGCGCTCATGTATTTTGAGGGCGTCCATATCGGCCCGAAGGCCAATGGCTTTATCGCTGCTGCCTTTGCGCAACACGCCCACCACGCCCGACTGACCGATACTGCCGTGGGTTTCGATGCCCATGCCGCGCAGCTGCTTTTCGATGAATCCGGCGGTCTCCCCAAGCGCGAACCCTAATTCGGGGCAACGATGCAGAGTTCTGCGCCAAGATGTGAGCGCGGCGCTGTCGGGCTGAATGTATTCTGAGTTGGTCACTCGATTAAAAGTTCCTTTTCTGTGCGGCACCACGATACAAGATGTCATCCATGTTTGTATCTGCCAGCGCTCGATCCGACATCGCTACAGGGTCAAGGTCATAGGCGGGGCGGCGCAACACTCTATTGTTTTTTCGGGGATTATGCCCTCTGGCGTCTAGCCAGAGATTTTTCCCTATCACCTGTTCCACCTCGGGCGGCATGAAGGACTGCATGGCGAAGCCGACGCGCCGCTCACTGCTCTGATTTGGTCGGGAGCCATGAATGACTTTGGCATGGTGGAGCGACATTTGACCCGGTTTCAATATCATGTCGACGGCTTCAGTCTCGTCGACCTCTATCACTTGTTGGCCGCGAGTGAGTATGTTGTATTCGCCATAGGTATCCTCATGTTTCAGGATTTCACCGCGGTGTGATCCGGGAATCATCTGCATGCATCCGGTCTTGATGTTGCTGTCTGTGAGTGCCAACCAAGGTGTCACAAATGTGTGCCCGCTCATACCCATATAGGTTGCGTCCTGATGCCAGCTTACATAGTGCGGGCTCTCCGGATCTTTGCAGAAGAGAACTGTGCCCCACAATGAAAAATGAGAGCCGAGTAAATCTTCGACCGCATCGAGTACCCTAGGGTGGTGCGCCAGTTCGTCGAGACACTTAAAAGATAAATGTACGTTGTTGCGCTTGTGTGGGTTGACCCACTCGGGGTACTGCGCTTCTGCTTCTTCGAGACGATGAAGATACTGTGCCGCCTCGTCTTCACTTAGTACATCGATGGGCGAGACAAATCCCTGCTCGACATATGCCTTGATTTGCTGCTCTGACAGTACCTTACCCATTGTTAAGATGGGGCCACGAGTCGGTTGTGACGGTTGACTCGCCATAAGAGCAACGCCGCCAAGATTCCCACAAGCGATATTGCCAACATATAGCTGAATGTGATTTGGTAACCCGGCAATCCTGGGTGAGTGTCCAGCCAATAGCCGATCAGCGGATAAGTAAAGCCCTCTGGCAGGTAACCGATAAAACTCGCTACCCCTACCGCTGTGCCCATCGTGTGGACGGGCACTTTAGATTCGGCAAACGTTGCGTAAAAATTCCCACGGAGTGCAAATACACATAGTGCCAATAAGATCATAATGTTGGATACGATCAAGAGATTTTGTGCCTCGGCAGGGACCATAAGAAGTAGCACCATGCAGAGAGCTGATATCAAGAATGCGGTGCCAATAACGATCGTCGGGCCGCCGAGTTTATCGGCAATCATGCCACTTAGGGGTGCGCTGACTGCTTGAGTACCATAGGTTCTGAGGATGCCCATTAAGACGCCGTAACTTACCACTGCACCCATCACGCCCGTCATGTATGGCGTAATGTAGCTTTGGCTTGCAAATAGGCCGTAACCACAAAAAATGATGAGGCCGATAATCCAGACTTGGGGGGTTTTAAGCGCGTCTCTGAAATATTTGAGTGCTGACTCGGGAGTCTCTTCGTAGGCGGGATCTTCAAAGACGATCCAGATCGACAATCCCGCGGCGATAGTGACGACAGCGGAAATATTAATAACCCACATGAGGCCTTGAGGGCCTTCTCCCATTTTCTGAAATACCAATAATGTAATCATGCCGATTAGGAATCCCCATACGCCTCGGCCGCCCTCCAAAAATCCAAACAACCTTCCTTGCTCCGAGTCTGGGCCGAGACTACGGGTTGCTTTAATGAAGGGGGCCCAGAACAAAATCAGAGTGCTCACGCCCCAAAAACCGTAGAGAATTAGCCCGCCGACATACGAGGGAAACGTAGAGAAATAAAATCCGCTAAGCCCCGTGGCGATCAGCGAGATAGCGAGTAGTTTCCGCGGAGAATAACGATCTGCCAGCCAACCTCCGGGTATATAGCCTAATGTTGCAGCAACGCCATTCACGGCCTGCATGAGTCCCATCTGTGTGTGGGATACACCAAGCGCTTCCCTCATCGTGTCGTAGTAGGAATACCTGAGGAAGGGAAAGGTGTACACCATGGCGCCGGCAAAGCAGAGCAGTGTGAGAAGAAGCCATTTATTACGAGGGCGGTCAGGCATGGCATGAGGTATCTGATTGCACACTTTGCTGCGCGAAGAACGACGTTCCTTGAGGCACTTCTGGCAGTGCCATTTCATAAGGCGTGCAGCGAACACGCCCTGATGGTTCGCCACGCACCAATTCATGGGTGAGGCGACTCGGGAGTGCGTTGGGGCTCAGCTCAATGGCGTCATCTGAGTAATAGGTGGCCAGGTACAGCGTTCTGGGATTTGCCGACAGATTCCCAGCTGATCCATGTAGAAGGCTCGAATGCATGAGACAGGCAGCTCCCGCTGCTCCCGTGCAGGTCACGATTTGATCTTTATGTTGCGCGACGACTTCTTCCGCCACCGCACCTGTAAATACTCCCTCATGCCAGAGCGAGAAGAGCGGACCTTTATGCGAGCCGGGCACCACCTGCAAGGGGCCATTCTCCTCCGTCACTTCGTCCATAAATAGGAGACAGGTAATCACGTCGTCGTTACTCATGGGCTGGAAAGTGAAGTCCTGGTGAAACTTCACTTCTGTGGGCATGCCCGGCAGTTTCGAATTTACCTTGCCGTGATGAAAGCGGATGGCAGGCCCAATCAGCTCTGCGCAGATATCGACGGTTCGCGCGTTACGCATCACATTTCTGAATGCCTCTGATATTTCTTCGGGCGATTGGACCCGCCTCAAGCCTGACTGAGTGGCGTTATGGACTGGGTCCAGGTCGAACCGAGCGCGTCCGTCGAGGGTTTCACCGTAGTCGGTCTGATGGGACAAGCTGGTATCGACCCATACTGAAAAAGCACTTCGCAGACTCTCGAGTTCGATCGGTGACAGGGCCTGCTCGACGATAAGGTAACCGTCCCGCCAAAATTGATCTTTTTGGCTAACGGTGAGCTGGGCCAATGGGGGGGTTCTCTCTCAAGCTCAGTCTCGGTCAGGTGAAGGTGTTCGAGACGAGATAGTGGTGGCTCGCAGCGAGATTGGCAATAGGCAGTTGATAGGGTTCATCAGATGCCCCATTTCAATATCTGGACATGTCAGTCAGCTTTGAGTCAGATGAAGCCAAGATTCGAACCGCGATACAAGGTAGCAAACGGACGTTACGGAGGTCTCGGCTATTTACGGTCGAGCTCGACGACAAAGTTTTCCAGTGCCTTTCGCAAGTCCGCGATTTCTTCTTCTAATTGGGTGACTCTATTACGTTCCTGATGATAAAGCGCCATGGCATCGGCTTGCTGATCAAGAATTTTGCTGTAGGTATCCTGTCGGTAGGAATCTTCGTCGGTCTCCGGCTGCTGCATCAGGCTGACATACCAGCAAATCAGCAGCCCCATCAGCAGCATCGTTCCGTAAATTATTTCAGGCGCCATAAGAAAATTCATGCTTTACCTCAGCTCTCCTTACGAATCCTTGTGTTACAAAAATTCGCCGTTAACGTAGTACCAAATGCCATCGATTTTTTTAAAGCGACTGTTCTCGTGGAGTCTATGTCCCTTGCCATTCACTTTAAAGCGAGCGATGAACTCAACAAAAGCCTCTCGGTCATCATCGCTTCCCGGGTGGGTCTCACGGATGCTCAAGCCTAGCCAATGCTGTCGTTCATCAAATCGCACTCTGCTGGGGCGTGTTTGGGGATGCCAGGTGGTGAGAAGATAGTCTTCGTTGCGATAGACAAAGCCGCAGTATCGAGAGCGCATCAGTTGTTCGGCGGTTCTCGCAACTAGCTCGCCACTCAGATACGGGCCACAGCAAGCTTCATAAGGTTGCGTCGTGCCACAGGGGCAACTCTCCTGTGGCACGTGCTGTTTCATGATGCTGTCGCCGTTTGCATACGCACGCATATTACACGCTTTGCTAGTCTCCTCTAGCCGGCTGAGTGCTATCTTCCCAGGGGCTTGGCGTGTTGTAATCAGGGACGAATTGGGGTGATAAGGACTGTATATTGGAGCGCAAAATGAGGGCCGCGGTGTGTCGTGCATTTGGTCGTCCACTGATTATAGAAGAGCTCGCCATTGCAGCGCCGGAAAGAGGAGAGGTGCGAGTGCGGCTCTCGGCGTGCGCTATTTGCCACAGTGACATTATGTTTGCCGACGGCGCGTGGGGCGGTGATTTGCCCGCAGTGTACGGTCATGAGGCCTCGGGTATTGTTGAATCTGTCGGCGTGGGAGTGACAGATCTAGGCGTGGGTGATCACGTGGTGGTGACACTCATTCGCTCTTGTGGGCATTGCTCGTATTGTATGCGCTCTATTGAAACTCAGTGCGAGGGTGCATTCGGGCTTGATACCTCTACACCCTTGTCCGATTGCTTGGGGAAACCCATCACTCAGGGTTTGAATAGCGGTGCATTTGCAGAGTTGGTGGTGGTGGATCAAAGCCAAGTCTGCGTCATTCCCAAAACTGTCCCTCTTGATGTGGCATCGATCTTGGCGTGTGGAGTGCTGACAGGTTTTGGAGCCGTAGTGAATACGGCCAAGGTCAGTGTGGGAAGTACCGTGGCGGTGATCGGTTGTGGTGGTGTCGGTGTGAATAGTATTCAGGCTTCGGTTGCCAGTGGCGCGATTCAGGTTATTGCCGTTGATATTCTGGATGAGAAGCTGGGGCTTGCGAGAGAGTTTGGTGCCACTCATATCATCAATAGCCAACAACAGGACGTTGTGGAGAATGTGATGGCGCTGACGGGTCAGCGCGGCGTCGACTTTGCGTTCATTACAGTGGGTGCTAAGAGCGCCGCTGAGCAGGCACTGGCGCTGCTTGCCAGAGCCGGTACTGCGATTGTTGTGGGGATGCCGGCTTCGGGCGTTTGCGCTGAATATGATCCGGGCACACTCGCGTCAAAAGGCCAGTCACTACTCGGTTCTAAAATGGGTGCTGGCTCGGTGAAGCGGGATATCCCGTATTTAGTCCGTCTGTATCAGCGGGGTACGTTGAAGCTGGATGAATTGATTAGCGGTCGGTACCGACTGGACGATATTAATGACGCCATCGCCTCCGTAAAGCGGGGCGAGGCGCTGCGGAATCTGGTTGTTTTCTGATGGTGATTAAGGAGTTCGAAACCTTTGTGGTTGCTAATCCGCCTCCTCGCTTTGGCGGTCGCTACTTTATTTTTATAAAGCTGGTAACCGATACTGGCATTGTCGGTTACGGCGAGGTTTATTGCGCAACCTTCAGCGCTACTACGGTCGAAAGCATGCTGCAAGATACGGCAGAGCGATACGCCGTGGGGCATGACCCGTTTCATATTGAGACACTGTGGCGGAGGGTATATGGGTCGGGTTATAACCTCCGCCCCGATGTTTCGTTGGTAAGTATATTGTCTGCCCTTGAAATGGCTTGCTGGGATATTGTTGGGAAAGCCTGCGGCAAGCCTGCTTACGAGTTACTGGGTGGGAGGGTCCATGACAGGCTTCGAACCTACACATACATTTACCCCGAGAGCGGCGACGTCTATCCCGAGGTGGATGACCCAGATCATGTCTACGTCAATCCCTATCGCGCGGCAGAGCGGGCGCTGGATTACGTGGCCATGGGGTTTAACGCATTAAAATTCGACCCCGCGGGTCCCTATACTGTTTTCGACGGCGGCATGCCAACGGGCTATGAGCTAGAGCGGTCTGCCGCTTTCATGCGTTTGATTCGTGAGGCAGTAGGAAATGGCGTTGATCTTCTGTTTGGAACCCACGGGCAATTTTCGACGGCGGGCGCCATACGACTGGCGCGCCAGATTGAACCGTATGATCCACTCTGGTTTGAGGAGCCGGTGCCGCCAGACGACACCGCGCAAATGGCGACCGTGGCCCGTGCGACCTCGATCCCTATCGCGACCGGCGAGCGCTTGTGCACCAAGTATGAGTTTGCAAGACTGTTGCAGGATCGCGCGGCGGCCATTCTTCAGCTGAATCTAGGACGGGTAGGTGGGTTACTGGAGGCGAAGAAAATAGCTTCCATAGCCGAGGTGCATTCCGCACAGATCGCACCGCATCTCTATTGCGGCCCTATTGTCGGCGCAGCAAATATTCAGCTCGCCACGTGCACACCTAATTTTTTGATTCTGGAAGGTATCGAGACCTGGGGTGGTTTTCATGCAACGCTTCTGGAGACCCGAATACGGTGGGAGGAGGGGTACGTGATTCCCTCCACCGAGCCTGGCTTGGGTGTTTCTTTGAATGAGAAGGTAGCGCGAGAAAATCCTTACTCTGGAGGGGCCCTCCATTTGCAGATGGGTTCCCACCCTGTGCGCTAATGCGCGCGAGAACCGCTAGAGACTGATGCGTTTGTAGTTTCGATAGTGAGGAGTCCAGAAAATCTGGTCTATGCGGCTGTGAAGTTCCGCATCGGATATTGTTAAAGCGTGGCCTTGCGCCTGTGCGACTTTTGCCACCGCAAAGGCGATCGACTTGCTGACTTCCGTGATTTGTTGAAGAGGCGGCAGGAGGTTGCCCCCTGCAGAAGCTGCTCTCGGAGAGGCCTCTGCGAGAACTTCACTGCTGGCCAGCAGCATTTCATCCGTCACACGGTTTGCATGGACAGCCAAAACGCCTAGTCCGATACCTGGGAAAATGTAACTGTTGTTGCACTGGGCGATGCGGTGCAGGGTGCCGTTATGGCTCACTGGTTGAAAGGGACTCCCAGTGGCAATGATGGCTTTGCCATCTGTCCACTGAACAATATTTTCCGGAGTCGCTTCTGCACGGCTCACGGGATTGCTCAGCGGAAAAATAATCGGGGCTTCGCTGTTTTGCATCATGCCCTTGATGATTGACTCGGTGAACAGGCCGGGTTGCCCCGATACGCCAATCAGTATGGTGGGGCGTGCGTGGGTCACCACTTCGGCGAGACTTGCCCATTCGCCGCGACAAGCCCAGGGTGCTATGTCGGCCTCATTTTGTGCCAAAGAAAGTTGAAAATCCTGTAGGCCACTCATTCCTCTGGTGATCAGTCCATGGCGATCGACCATAAACACCTGGCGACGAGCCGCGCCATCACTCAGTCCCTCTTCGGTCATTTGTCGAATCAGCATTTCTGCGATCCCACATCCCGCCGAGCCAGCGCCGACAAAAGCGATGCGGTGTTCACCGAGAGGCTTTTTGGAGACGCGGCACGCCGCTAACAGAGTGCCCAGAGTGACCGCGGCGGTTCCCTGAATGTCATCGTTGAAGCAACAAAAGCGTTCCCGGTAGCGATTCAGAATCGGCATGGCATTGGTCTGAGCGAAATCTTCAAACTGAATGATGACTCCTGGCCATCGCCGTTGTGCCGCATGCATGAACAGATCAATAAACTCGTCGTATTTGTCTTCGCCTACGCGCGGATGGCGCGCGCCCATGTACATCGGATCGTTAAGCAACGTCTCATTGTTGGTGCCGACATCGAGCATGACTGGCAGCGTATGAGCGGGGCTTATCCCTCCGCAGGCGGTGTAAAGTGAGAGTTTCCCTATGGGTATGCCCATGCCACCGATACCCTGGTCCCCAAGTCCGAGTATTCGCTCTCCATCGGTTACTACAATCACTTTCACTTTATCTTTAGTGGCGTTGCGCAAAATGTCATCAAGTTGTCCGCGCTCCTCCCATGCCAGAAAAAGCCCGCGGGAACTTCGATAGATATCTGAAAATTGTTCACAGGCATCCCCCACGGTCGGGGTGTAGATGATTGGCATCATTTCCTCTAGGTACTGGCTCACGAGGGCATAAAACAGCGTCTCGTTATTGTCCTGAATACCTCTAAGGTAAATATGCTTGTTAATGGGCTCTTGGTATGTGGAGTACTGGCGATACGCCCGATCCAATTGTTCATTAATGGTCTCGAACCGCGGCGGTAGCAG
>Ga0209374_1002878_pt1 | contig 14258 bp, 7 predicted proteins | sample SaaInlLV_DNA_10m_FD_184683 | JGI IMG/M metagenome (GOLD analysis project Ga0209374, IMG submission 184683) | Marine microbial communities from expanding oxygen minimum zones in the Saanich Inlet - SI075_LV_DNA_10m (SPAdes) (version 2) | ecosystem: Environmental > Aquatic > Marine > Unclassified ...
TGTAAAGTGTCCATCTCCTGAGTCGACGCAGAGGTCTCTTTAATTGAAAGGTCGGCGGTGTCAAGGAGCGACTGTAGTATTTCATACTCGGCTTGTTCGATTGATACTTCTTTTGTTTCGCTCATGTTCAGTCCTCCCCATTCATCAAAATAAACACTATCAACAGTATATAGTATTTCAGCCGCCAATGACCTTAGCACGTGTTCTGAGTTGTGCGAAACGGTCAGGGAAGTGCCCAAAAGCAAAAGCAACTAATTCAGCAAGATGCATTATTGGCATACTGGTATCCTTATTTGTCTTCCTTCCGGCTTTTGTTTGATATGAATCAAGATTCGCATGAGAAACTGTACAAGCACTTACCATAACTTCAGCACCACTAGTTTTAGCATCTGAAATTACCGAAGCAATCAGTGACATTACTGGCTTTCCAAGTGTAAGCAATGAAGGAGCACCAACACTTTGACACTTCAAATCATATTCTATTGGAGTGCCGCCTAATGCCGTGATTAATTGTTCCATGTAAGTTGGCATGAAAGGGTCATCACCAGAGCAAGAACCTTCTTTTTGCATATATGGTCCATAATATGCTCCAATATTCAAGTTGATTGGGTTGACTACGGCATCATTGATTTTCTCAAGACCAATTTCCTCTACTAAATAATGTAAAAGGTGCCACGAATTTGCTTCGCCTGAGTATTCAACTCCAGTCGAACGGGCTATGAGGTTGTTCAATTGTGCAGTATAGATGGGATCGGCTTTCAAGTCCTCTATTGTATCACACATGATTCCATGACTTGTTGCGCATGTTGTCATGACATCAACACCTTTCTCTTCTGCTAATGCTAAGTTACGAGCAACTAGAGCATGTTGTAGTTTTGGGGATGCTTGACGAATTATATTACCACCATCACTGCTTGCCTTTGGAAGTTCAATAAGTTGAATACCCAATGACTTGCAAAGTGGTTGAATACAATCTTCAACTTCCATAGATGCTGCTCTTGCGACGTTTCCGGGGTAATAAGCAATCTTAGCCATAACTGTTCACCTCAGAACCTCTGGTCTATTTCATTAAATAAACCTACAACTTGATGATGGTCTTTGACTTTCCTGTTGAACATATTTGGAATTTTACCAATTCCTGCTGGAGGTAAAATCAATGCTTGAAGACTTCTGAAAGGTGGTGTACCATTTCTTGTAAAACCTAGAACCATTCTTGCCGAAACGCCATCAAAAACGTTACTTATCAGACCAATTGGACCCAAGACTTGTCGGTAAAGTGTTGTTTCATTCAAGTTACCAGTCCCCTTTACGCTACGCCCATACGATTTGACAAGACGCCCATGAGCTCCTCGGTAATTAGTTTGGTTTAGAATATATGAACGTACACTGTTCAAGCCTTTCGCTGCAGTTTTTCCTTCAATTCCATATCTAGAGATCGATGCCAAATCTGCTTCAGCCCAAACACCTGTAGCGTTGTTTAGTGTTGAAATTAATGATTGCTTGTATTTTTCACCTGAACGTGGGTCAATAACACGATTCCACCTTTGCAAGTGAACTCCTGGGCCTTCATATTCTGAGTCATAAGACACTGTATCTGACATTGAGTGAAGAAGGTAGTGAGAGCCAACATCACTCATTGCGTGAAGGGTCATAGCCTCTTCAGAAGTCATTGTTCCAATCGCTGAACCGTTGAGCAAGTATTCACCTTCTCTCGGCTCGGAAACCATCCATGGTTTTGCCTTAGAACGATTTTCTTCAAATTTGGAATAATCAACGACTAAGTCCCTTATGACTGGATAACCAGATAGCGGTTCTATCTTCAAGACGCCAGTGCTACTCACAAGTTGAGAGATGCAAGCCAAATCAGCTAGAACTAGACGATTATTTACTCGCAAACCAGCAGTTGCAGTACCTGATCCATTTCCTGCTCTGAATGAAAGACTCCCATCGATATCGTTCTTAACAGCGTATAGTAAGTCTTGAACGGTTGCATTTGCAGGAATTGAACATTCAATTGTATCCCATCCTGATTGAGAAACAGCTGGACAGTATCGGAATAATTCAACTGTCACGGATAATTCTGATTCATCTATCAAACCTGGTGCAAAGTCTCCGGAGACAACTTCTTCTCCAGTTCCTGAACCCATAGCCATGACTTCTTCCAGAAGTTCGATTTGAAGAGTACCAGAAGAATCAACACACGCAATTCTTGAAAGTGCTTCAGAAACCCATTCGCCCCAAGGTATGTCAAAATCTACATCGCATAATTTGATATCTTGAACTCTATTTGCACCTAGTGATTCATACTTTGAATCCCAATCTAGGCCAGCCTTACAGAATTCATCGTAAGAGGTATCCCCAATTGCACATACACTGAAACTTACTCCTGAAAGAGATGGTGATTGAGAACTTACTGTTTGCCAAAGAGTTTCAGCATTATCCGGCATTTCTCCTTCGCCCCAAGTGGAGGTAATGATTAGTGTTCTCTTGTGGTTACCAAGATTTCCAGCATCAAACCCATCCATATCATAGATAGTAGGAACTAAACCGTAGTTTTTAGCAAGCTTAGCAGTTTTTTCTGCTAATCCTGCTGAATTTCCGGTTTGAGAACCGAATAGGATTGCTAGAGAACGGTCTCCGTCCATCAAGGCATTCAGAGCCTCACTACCGGCGGCTGGTGCAGCAGCCTGTTGCGCGGCAACGGCAACTTCAGCAACTACTTCAGTGACTTCAGCCACTTCTTCAGCAGCACCATCTGAAACCATTTCAAATTTGATAATCTCAACTGGACAGGCATCTGCAGCTTCCATAATTATGTCAGCATAGTCAGTACCAAAACTACCAGACAAAGGAGATTTACCCAGATTTCTATCTAATGTCCCATCAGTCCTTACTGCTGCAAGGATTTGAGAAGACTCATCTGTTACAATAAATACTTCAGGGGCAACATCTTGACATGCATCACAAGTGATACAATCATCTTCAATCCAAACTTTCGCTACAACGGTCATGGTTCCAACCCAGCACTAAGCACTGACATACCCTATCGGCCGTAGTCTTTGAAGGTTGCTTGTTCTCCCTAAATATCAGGGCTCTGAATTAGTTGATTTCAGGTTGCCGAAATCACATATTGAAGTCGCCCATTCCACCCATATCGTCTCCTAATGAAACGCCCTTGGATGAAATGACATCGTCAATTCTCAAAATCATAACTGCTGTCTCTGTAGCCGATTGAATCGCTTGCTCAACAACACGCATAGGCTCGAGGACATTTGCTTCTTTCATGTCTACAACTCCGCCTTCGTAAACGTTGATACCTGCATGCGTTTGACCATCAGCGTGTGCCTTACGCAATTCAATTAGAGTAGTTACTGGATCTAATCCAGCATTCTCTGCAAGCGTCCTAGGAACAATTTCAAGCGCTGAAGCAAATGCCTCAATTGCCATTTGTTCTCTTCCACCGACAGTTTCAGCATAAGTTCTCAAATCTCTAGAGAGTGCTGCAAGTACACTTCCGCCTCCAGTCAATACTGCTCCATCTTCCCATGCAACTGAAACAACACCAACGGCGTCGTCAAATGCTCTACGAATCTCATCAACAACGTGCTCTGTTCCACCTCTAAGTAATACAGAGACTGATTTTGCTTCAGGGCAGCCTGTAATAAAAGTCATTTCAGATTCTCCAATCTTCTTTTCCTCTACGATTTCAGCATGGCCTAAATCATCCTCGGAAAGGTCATCTAGATTGGTAACAATATTTCCGCTAGTAGCCTTTGACAATGCCTCCATATCCGATTTCTTTGCCCTTCTTATAGCAAAAATACCAGCCTTCGACATGTAATGTTGGGCAAGTTCATCTATTCCTTTTTGACAAATCAATACATTGGCACCAGAATTCTGAATTTTCTCAACTAATCCACGAATATAATTTTCCTCTTCTTCCAGGAACATCGAAAGTTGATTTGGGTCAGTAATCTGAATCTTAGCATCAACTTCGGTCTTCTTGACTTCAATTGCCGAGTTAACTAAAGCAATTCTAGCATCTTTGATAGAGCGTGGCATACCTGCATGGACTCTTTCTTTATCTAGAATAATACCATCTATCAAAGAAGAGTCTTTGATTGAGCCGCCTTGTCTTTTTTCTACTTTTATATCAGCCAAATCGACAAATCGGTCTTCGTTCTCGATTACTCCGACAGCGTTGACTGAACGGACACAAATATCTGCCATGAAAGTCTTGACTGCACCAGCAGATTTCCCAGTCAGTGCTGTTTTAGCGACTTCCATTAGAACATCATCATCATTCATGGTCTCAATTCCATGGCTTTCTAGTAATCCAACTGCTTTTTCAGCAGCTAGTCTAAATCCTTCACAAATCACAGTTGGGTGAACATTCTGTTCAATTAAATCCTCACTTCTCTTCAATAATTCACCTGATAATACAACTGCAGTGGTAGTTCCATCGAAGCAGTGTTGCTCTTGAGTTTTTGCAACTTCAATAATCATCTTGGCTGCTGGATGCTCAATATCCATTTCCTTCAGAATTGTTGCGCCATCATTTGTGATGACTACATCGCCCATCGAATCAACTAGCATCTTATCCATGCCTTTTGGACCCAAAGTTGAGCGAACTGCGTCGGCAACTGCTTTGGCTGCTGCAATGTTATTTGATTGGGCTGTTCTACCTCGGGTTCTTTGTGTTCCATCTTTCAAAATAAATATCGGTGCTTGTCCATTACCATACATAATCAACTCCTCCTATACATTGCGAGGAATAGGTAGTCTTGAACCCTACGCTTGGAAAACAAATACATTTTTTCCAAATTTCACTGATTACCTTGCTGCTCTAGCCACTGGTGACCATATGCATTCCATTGGTCCATAGACCAGCCTTGAGGGAGACCTGATGCTGGAACCGGAGGTCCTGCTGAAGCCTGTGGTTGAACTGGAGCGGGCGCAGGTGCAGGTGCAGCCGGAGGTGGAGCCGCTGCAGGAATTGAAGCCGTTGGAGGCCCCATTGAAGGTATAATCGGAGCTGATTTAACAGCACCATAAGTTGCTGAAATACTGTCTTGATAACCATCGTCTCCCCATCCAGCATAATCATCTTCCTCCTCACCTGTATTCTTCAATATTCGAACTAGGATGACAATTCCGACAATCATTACCGCGATGAATCCAACCCAAGTCATTGCCCCTGTAATGTCAAAAGATGATTCTGCGGAGTCATCGCTTTCAACACTAGCCTTTCTCAACTGAATTTGAATTGTAGACTGGGCAGCATCACTTACAGTTTCTGAACGTGCCCAAAGGGTAATTTCCGTCATGAAAGTTTCATTTTGTAGATTCATCAGTGTTGTTTCTGTCACTTCAAAGGTAATCACTACCTCTCGAACTTCTTCGACGCCTAATACGAATTGCAAATCACTACTAGAGATTCTAGACTTCAACCAATTCTTAGAGTCACCTTCGGTAATATCCATGACGATTGACTGAGCGGTAGAATATTGATTTCTAACCTCGACTACCAGTTCTACTTTATCTTCCCAAGTATCGATAGTAACTTGCGTAGAAGGAAGTATTTTAACCCATTCATTTTGACTACCAACCAGATATGTAGAACCTCCCGATGATATCACAGTAGGGTCGAATTGACTTGTTGCTGTAAGTTCTAAATCGCGAGGTCCACTAGTTCCGATGATAAAAGAAAACTCGACTGAAACATTGTAACTTGCCCCACTAGGTATTACCGGAGTCTTATCTTGTTCGACAAGATTAGTAAATGTAGCAATCATACCATCAGGAACATCCATGGACATAGCAAAAGTATCGTCTAGATTTCCATCATTTCTTACTTCAAAGGTCATTGTTCTAGCAAGATCACCTGGAATGTACGATTCTTCTGATTCTCTTGTTTCTACAAATACAGATGCTGTATCCAGAATATCAACTTCTATTGTGTATGTAATTTGAACTGAAGGGTCAGCCACATTGGTTGCTATCACTTTCACGTCATAGAATCCCGGCTCAATTCCAACAGTCATAGGTAGGTTGAGGAAGAACCCGTATGATTCACCCCACTCTGCCATCAAAGGAGTTACCTTCTGTGATTCTTCAACATATGCTCCGAGTTTGTAGATCGAATTAATAACGCTAATTTCATATGATTCGGGACTATTACCATCGTTTACCAATGTCATTAGAATCATCTTGGCATTACCGTTCGCTTGTCCTTCTATGAAAGTCCTAGTTCCATCTGTACTAAAAGCATCAAAACTTGGTTCTAGGGAGAAGTCTTTCAAAATTGGAACTTCAATATTTCTCGACATCGTTGTTGTTCCAAGAACTTCACCTGATGTCCTTGTTGCACGAATAAGTGTTGAAACTAATTCTGGAATCGCTTGAGTTGCAGCGGTCACATTGAGGTTGAGCATAATCTGTTCACCTTTAGTCAAATATTTACTATTGACTACCGCTCCTGAATCATCATAGATTATTCCTGTCCAACCATCTGTTGAGAATGTCGAAGTAAGAACGAAAGTTGCATCAAGATTACCAGTGTTTACAAATTTGAAAGGAATTGTACCAGACTCACCTGGGTTAAGAGTCAAGGCATTTAGACTAGTGGTTGAAGTTATAGAAACACTGTATTGGGAGTTAATGGAAAGAGTGGTAGAATTTCTGGTCTTTTCACCACTGTTCTGGCTACTTGCGTCTGTGAACCACAGGTCCCAGCTCTGTTGTTGAACATCTGCACCTGGTGGAATTGACAAGTTAGCCCATACCTCGGTTGTTTCACCAGGACCAACTGGAGGAATGACAACATTGAAGTCATTATCATTCGGATTATCTGTATCGAGTCTCAATTGTGGGTTCATTGGGTCCATCCATGTAGTGTTAGAGACGCTTGTCTCCGCTCTAAATTGAACATTTTTATATCCATTATTGGTCACCATGCAGTGCCAAGAAAGAAGACCACTAGGGTATCCTTCAAATCCAGAAGAAGGCTCATTACATTCCGCTGTCAAGGTATAATCTTCAACCTTTGAAATTCCAAAATGCACAAAATCATCGAAGTGCATACCTTGAGTTGCGCCTGAACTATCGGATTTGAATACTAGGCCAAAAGTCCATGAATTACCACCTAGGAACAAATCCGGATTTGATAATGTTGGGATTTGGGACCATTCAATCTGTGGGTCCCAAGAGAAGTTCTTCCACTGATTTGGCGAAGGACTAGGATTACCATTTGCTAAATCCCAATGTACTGAAGACATCGAGTCTGAAAAGTCTCCATTATTTCTCCAGAATTCCATGTAAGCAGAATCTCCTGCACCCATTGTACCCCATGCTTGAACATGAACTTGGGATGAAACATAATTCGAGGAATAGAATAGAGACCGGCATATCCAGGCCCCATGAGCATTTGTCATACCTGCATCGCTTTGATCTGAACCACAATTTTGTGCATTTGCACCGTTATTATATGACATGACAAGTCTATCAAAGGCACTTGATGGATATGTATTACCTGAAGTTGACATTCTCCAATGAGATGAACCGGCTACGGCGCTAGAAGTATCTTCTGACCATGAACCAACAGCAGTTGCATCCCCTCCACCTACAGGATATCTTGCTGAGCGGAAGGTTGTGGATGATCCTGCTCCAACTCCATCAAAAATATCTTTGTTGATAGCGACAGGGACTACTTTTTCTTTTACATCGTTGTCATTTCTATCATCTTGTGAAAAATTAACTGAGGCACGTAGAATTATTCCCCCTGTCAATTCGTTAGTGGTTGTATTCAATATAGAATGTGCTTCTGTTGCAGACCACTGTATTAATTTGGTATCCTTGGCTTGTCCTGCCATATCGCCAGTTGTCCAATAATATGTATCCATCACAAAACCAATCGGGTGAACTATCTCTAACTTGGCATCTGTTTGCTTCGCAGGCGAAGTTGGTTGACCATCACGGTAAACTTTTATCTCAACTTCAAATTGAGAGCCTTGGAGGACATAATCAACTACTGAACCGTCTGGTTGAACCCAGTTTTCCGGAGATTTAGTTTGGTTACCAACTACTATACTGAAGATACTAAAATCGTCTTTAGAACCTCCTCTCGCCGATGCCGCTTCTGCAGGAGGTACGTAAAATGAAGACAATGAACTGAGTAAAAATATAGCAACTAAACTCAAAGATGACAGACGGCGCATGAGCATCAACATCTATGCGAGATGTATTGGACATATGAACTTCATTGATAAATGACCCAATGGAAAAATACTGGAATTACTCAAATTTTCATTCTAGCCCGGTTATCGAAGGCTCATCATATGAGGGTTTTGATTGAATATTGTTCTCATCATCATCAAAAAACATACTCGGATCAAATATACTATTTTCTAGTTTATCTTCTGTACTATCTGTTTCGATAATAGGTTCAAATGACTGGAAATTATCACCAAATAGTGGAGGCTCAATAACAGGTGACTCGGGAATTTCTATTTCCACAGGTGCACTGCGGGGTGCAGTAGTTACTAAACTTGCACCTGCACCGATAACTGCTTGAGCACCAGCCAAAATTAAACTACTAGTTGATTCACTATTTTCAACTGAATCTTCCTTTACTGAACCATCGGCAAGCATCCATTCAGGAGGCTCACCAGAACCAGCCCCCAAAACTGCAAGAGTGGTGAAAGTAGCGAGTGGAATTACTGCAAGTGCTGCAATCAAATCTAAAAAGGAAGTTTCAGGTATCGAGCCGATATCTAGTGTTGTCTCAAAGAATGATTTCTCTAAATCAATATTCAAATCTAAATCAGAACCCAGCCAACCAAGGACGACAACACTTGCAATACGCCCCATTAGCCAGAGTATTAATACAGGTGCAAGCCAAGATATTTTAGTCATTGAAATCAACCATTTACGAGTAAACGAGGCTATTCCAATATACCTCCTAGCAAGAAGAGGATAATATTTCATAACTAACATCAGTATTGCCAAATACAGTATGAGTGCTAACTCAAGTTTACGATTTTCATGCATCAATGAATCAGGAATTAGTAGGACCATAGCCAATGGAACTGTTGCCAGCATAACTTGAAACGGCACGGCGAGAAGGATTAATCCTCCATGTGTAGATATTATTGAGTGACCATCAAGCCATCTGTTGTGGGCTAGAACAGATATTTGACCATGAGGTGACTTGGAATATCTTGCTCTGGAAATTCGTCTTTGTGAGGCACTTCCAGGAGACCGAGAAAATCCAAGATACTTCCTCCAACCTCCCTTTTCAACAACAGATATAGGAGTAAATCCGCCTAGGAACAACGCCAGAAGCAATGCAATCATCCCATAAATTATTGACGCTGTACCAATCCAAGGCATCATTTCTTTGTCAAACGACATTGTCACATTTTCGTCTGAAAAATTGAATTTGAATAAATAAGTCAATGAAAAAGCAACAAGTGGTGTCAAAAATACTTGACAAAGAGCGACCACGGTTAGCCAAATTCTGGCGCTCATCGGTTTCCTACGCGAAAAACGCCCCATAACTAAACGGGTATTTCTTCTATTGACAAAGATTACCCTAATTACAACCTCGAAAAAACGGTTTATTGGACAAATTCAATTATTCCGATTCGCTAAACTGAATATCGAAATCTTTCTTGTCATCAGATATGAAAATGGGATTGCCGTCACTAGCAATTACCCTAAGCGAACCCATGAAAAATCCATCACTTCTTTTACGACCTAAATCAGGTCTTGGCATACTATCAAGTTTCTTGCGACATACGGAACAGAATATACCAGATAGAAGCCATTCTGGCGAACTAGATTCACAACATCGAGAATCCGATTTTCTGCTGTCGGAAACAATTTGTAATCTTTGAGCCATCTCTAGAGTCCATGGCGGACTAGGCCCTCCAATGAATACTTGTAGCCTTGAAATAATGAACCAGCCCGAGGATAACCATAACCCAAATCCAAAAGGAACATTACCCCACTTTACTGATAGAATTCCAAACGTCAATGGAATGATGGATACAAACAAGCCTAGCCAGAAAAACATCCGCATATGGAGGACTCGCTGCGTAAGATGCGGCGATAGTGGTATCGGTTCGGGGTGTGGTGGAAAATTCAGGTTGAATCCTTTACCTCTTGTGACAAGTACTCCAGGCATCCTTGGAAACAGAAATGCCAAAATAAAACCAGATAGAAAATATAGAGATGAGGAAATAATCGTCATAAAATCTCCTCACTTCACATTTAATCTCTTCAGAGTTTCCTCAACCTTGTCCATACCACGTGAGATTTCATCTCTTGAGATTGTGTAAGCAAATCTCAGGTGACCTTCTCCCGAAGGACCAAAAGCAGAACCTGGAGAACATAGAACTCCATCTTTTAGTAATTCTAATGCCAGTTCTTCTGAAGTCATCCCTTCAACTTCGACCTTTGGGAATACATAGATTGCACCCTTAGGCTTATGACATTGAACTCCGGGCATCGAATTCAATCTATCTACAATTAAATCGCACCTTTGTCTAAATTCTTCAGCGACAATATCTGGATAATCACTTGCCTTTTCCATTGCTTCAAGTACTGCATATTGCATTGCTTCATTTGAGCATGCAGTGATGTAATATTGCATTTTGATTATCTGCTTCATCGCTTCTAAATTTGTTGAAATTATATATCCGATTCTCCAACCGGTCATAGCAAATGTCTTTGAAAATGAGTTGACCAATAACACTTTTTCATATCCAGTTCCCATGAAAGATACATGCTTTCCTTCAAACACTATCCGGTCATAAACTTCATCGGTAATAATCCAAAGATCGTGTTTCCTTGCGAATTCTAGCAATGAATCTCTTTGTTCTTGGTTAAGAGTTCCCCCTGTGGGGTTACTTGGGAAATTGTATAATATCGCAACCGTATTTTCGTCCACTAGTTTCTCAAGTTCATCAGTTTGGGGAATGAACTCGTGTTCAAATTTACATGGGTAATACTTTGCCTCTCCACCTGAAATCGAAACATCCGGACCGTATAATGGGAAATATGGTTCGGGGAGTAGTACATTATCTCCAGGGTTAACTAGAGTCAGGAATAAATTTAGTAGAGCATTTGTTCCTGACATGGTAATACATACATTTTCTGCGTTCATACCGGTTTGATATTCATCCCATGATTGAGCGATTTTTTCTCTAAGAACTGGCAAACCAGCAGTAGTGGTATACTTGTTTTTTCCATCTAACATCGCTTGATAAAAAGCTTCAATAGCCACTTTAGGAGGCTGGAAATCTGGCTCACCGAGACCAAAGGAGATTACGTCATCTCCTGCCAAATCGAACATTTTCCGTACACCAGTTGGCTGAATGGCTAACGCTCTGTCACTGAAAGTCCTCATATTGAAACACAACCTACTTGCTTTCATGTTCTAATAATTCAGCATCTACTACAACCGACAAATCATAGTCCTTTTCTAAAGCCTCATCAATTGATTCCTCGGAACTATTGACAAGTAATAACGGAGTTTCAGACCTTGAAATGAAAAACAACATAAGAGCGATAATAATGATTACCGGTCCTACGAATATAATTGAATCAAGGTCAAGCCCTGATGATGAAGAGTCCATCAAACCATTACCTTGAACTGTTAGAGTAATTGGTAGAGACTGCCCTTCATCACTAAGACCTCTAATCTCAATTACTACATCACCTGAAGGTAACTTATCCAAATCCAAACCAATGGTCCACTGGAATCCTTCAAGAGGACCAAGAGTAGTGTCGGTATCTTCAAATGAAGCACTCATCCATTCTCCGCCATCAATTCTGTATTCAACAGAGTTGACTGAACCCATTTGATTCCAAGCAAATCCACTTATTACATACATACTAGAATCCGCTTCAGAGGTATTATTTGTAAGAGTGGGTTGATTTAGATGTACTTGGGTAAAAACATCAATTTGACCATTTAGGTTCTGTTCCTTTAGCAGAATTGCTAACTTAGTAGCCTCATAAGCATCTACTATTCCCCAACCAAAATCTCGATTCCAAAAGGGATCTACTTCTGGTTGAGTCGGTTCGCCTTTTCTTTCAGCGGTGAATTTTATTATTTCTTTCATTTCAGCGGTGGTCAAGTTTTCATTTGCTTCCATCATAAGTGCCAAGATTCCAGAGACTGAGGGGGTAGCATATGAAGTTCCAGAACCCCTACTCGTGTAGGTATTTCCTGAAGCATCTCCACCAACAAAGTTGTTACATGTTCCTGAGGTAACACAGCCCTCTGATTGAATAATATTAGTCCCCGGTGCGGAAATCTCTGGCTTAAGTTCGTTCAATGGATTATTATCTCCGTTATCTCTTCTTGGACCTCTAGATGAATAAGAAGCCACTGTATCATCACTTCTGTCTATGGTATTACCATCATCTGATGCCCCAACAGTGATTGAAAGGTCTGAAGACCCCATTCCAGAAAGGCCATCATTATCCGGCCCATCATTACCTGCTGCAACACTTACTACGATTCCAGCCTGCATTGCTTCATCAAGAATCATACTATGCATGTCAGTTCCGTCAGAACCCCCACCTTCATGGGAAGTTATTCCCCAAGAGAGAGAGATTATATCGATGCCATGAAGACTTTCATCCGCACCAGCCCAAGCCGTATCCTTGTTATCTATAATCCATTGAATTCCGTTCATTGCCGATTCATAGAACTCCTGTTCAAGTACATAATTTTCAAACGGACCTGCTCCAGCATCTGTACCTATTCTTACATCGACCAGAGATGAATCTGGGGCTGAACCGTAAAATTCGCTTTGACTTCCATCTGCTTCTAAACCAGTTGCAGCTGCCATACCCATACACGCAGTCCCATGCTGATTACCGTCATCAGGGTCAAATGTTCCATCAGTTGGTCTAACTCCAAATCCATTAAGAACACAGTTAGGGTCAGATGGGTTATAACAAACAGCATCATAACCGGCAACAAATTTACCAACTAATCCTGGATGCTCATTGTCTACTCCAGTGTCTACCATTGCGATATTAACACCTTTACCAGTGACTCCGAAATCCCATGCCCCATTAGGATAAATTGTGGAATTTCTTGCTTTCACATTTTGAGTTTGAACATCACCATAGAACACGACTTGCCCGTAACGGTGAACCATTACTACGTCTTCCAAGGATGCAAGAGTTGTTGCCAATTCAGGTTCTACAAGACCAAGAAGGACTCCATTTACTGATTCGATTACATCTCTTACTTCAAATCCTAAAGATTCTAAGACCTGTAAATGTTGTTCATTAACTTCCTCAGAATATGATATCGCCATCCCAATGGGTTCAAGTTCTGATTCTATAGAATCATGGATGTAATTATTATTTTGGTCAAGGGCCGAGCGTTCCCACCATGGAGTTTCATCGTTGGCCCATGATGGTTCTAATTGTTGAGGAATTTCAAATGTTGAACCGATTGGATGCCATGAACGTTCTGTCGGGTCAACAGTAAACCACTGATCATCATGAGGGTGTTGTTCTAATGTCAGTGTACCTGTCAGAGGACCTAGCATCAGTGCAAACAAAAATACAGCGATCAAGCGTTTCATAACTCTCCCTCGTACAAAGCACACTATACTTACTCATCAACATATTCATGGTTTGTTAATTGGTGGGAGCAGAGGGATTTGAACCCCCCCCAGCGGATTTCTTCTGAAACCGCCCACTTGTCATGGGCAAGGTCTGCAGGATGCAACAGGTCGGCGCTCCAGTTGGTCATCAACTTCAGCAAACCCACTCGTCTTCATTCCTGTGCAACTGGAGCCCGCGATACTACCAAGCTATACTATACTCCCTAGTGTATCAACCATTTGTTCAGTTCTTAGCCTGTCGGCGAGCACGCTTTCTACGTCGCAATTTCTTCTTGCGCCACTTCCAACGTTGATTACCAGTTTTTTTCCAAGCACGTGAACCTCGCTTCATGGTGAACAAGTCGCCCACCAACATGCCATATATGATAGCATCGGGTAAAATGACAATCTGGGAAACTCAGCACAGCGGCATCTCAAATAGGTTCAGGAATATCCTAAACGCTTTACTGGGTGGCGGACGTACCAGTCTCCGCTCCCCAGACCCATGTGATTCAACTTGAGGCTACCATTCGCTCCGCTCATGCCTTGCTCCAAGCAGGACTCATCAGTGATGCAACCAACCTGCTTGCCGCAAGTCTGTGCCTGCTTGGAGCAGCGCTTCTT
>Ga0209374_1002882_pt1 | contig 14244 bp, 14 predicted proteins | sample SaaInlLV_DNA_10m_FD_184683 | JGI IMG/M metagenome (GOLD analysis project Ga0209374, IMG submission 184683) | Marine microbial communities from expanding oxygen minimum zones in the Saanich Inlet - SI075_LV_DNA_10m (SPAdes) (version 2) | ecosystem: Environmental > Aquatic > Marine > Unclassified ...
GCTTGAGGCCTTTAATGTTTTGGCAGAGAGATTCGAGCTCTTCGTGGTAGAGCAGGTAAGCGTCTTGTTCGCCGACGACGGGAAAGTCGTAGACTTGATGCACGCTCATTGGCTCGACTTCCTTCCATTCGCCTTCTTCCCAGTAGCGGCCATTCGCAGTGATCTCACGAATGTTGATCTCGGGGTTGAAGTTGGTGGCGAAGTGGTGGCCGTGGTCGCCCGCATTGGCGTCGAGGATATCAATCGTCTCGATTTCGTCAAACAGGTGTTTCTGTGCGTAGGCGCAAAACATGTTGGTCACGCCAGGATCGAAGCCGGAGCCGAGTAGTGCGGTTAGGCCTGCGTCTTTAAAGCGATCTTGGTAATCCCACTGCCATTTGTATTCAAATTTCGCTTCGTCAATCGGCTCGTAGTTGGCCGTGTCGAGATAATCGACGCCAGCGGCGAGACAGGCATCCATCAGCGGCAAATCTTGATAGGGCAGGGCGACGTTGATGACGAGCTGTGGCTTTTCTGCATTGAGAAACGCCGTCGTCGCGGCGACATCGTCGGCATCGATCGCTGCCGTGCGGATTGTGTGCCCCTGTTTGGCTTCAATGTCTTTGGCGATCGCATCGCACTTCGAGATGGTACGCGAAGCGAGGACGATTTCTTCGAAAATTTCGGGTAACTGCGCGCATTTATGTGCGACCACGTTTCCGACTCCACCTGCACCGATAATAATTACTTTAGGCATGCTGAAATCTTAAGGCGAACTGCGCCCAATTCTGCAAGAATATTTAGCACACCCGAATGGGGCGCAGGTGTAATTGCGGCTGTTGTTTACTCGGGGAGGTTCAGCCTGATGGTGCCGATCTCCAGTGCGCGATCACTCTCGTGAGCTTTGGCGATCATTGTATAATGATCTGCATTCGGTGTGATTGCCAGTGTCGCTGTAGCCTCGCTCGCCAGAGCATCGGGGGAGGCTTCAACTGGTAAGTAGCTGCGTTGGATGTAGCTGCCCTCAATCAGTATGAGCGCTGAATTCTTTAAGAGCGTGTCTTTAAGTAGGCCTGCGACTAATATGGATTGTGCGGTCGAATCGCCTGTAGTGACTGTTTCAAAAAGATAGGGATTGGCTAGGCCTGAAAGCTTTTCGATCAACTGATTTGGATCGTTAATTGTCACGCTTACAGGTATTGTGCGTGCAGTCGTTACGACTGCAGTCGTCGTCGGGGTATTTGTCACTTCGGTCGTGGACTCTACAGCAATGATAGGTGCTGCCGCTGACGGTGACAGGACCTGATGGGCATCGGCGATGTAGAACAACACGCTGCTGATGAGTTGTTGTGAATCTAGGTCGAGTGCGCGCACTGATAACAGTGCCTCTGTCCCATCGCCTGGTGTGATTACTTCGATTGCGAGTAGGGCAACTTTTTCGCCTGCGAAGACTGAGGCGTTTTCGTATTGAAAGATATAGCTCGCAGTCGCTTCGTCTAATACGAGTTTCAGTCCGAGAGGGACTTTGACGCTGAATTGTGTGCCGTCTGCTTGGATGAAGGTATCGTAGGTGGCATTGTGTACTTCCGGTGCGGCTTTACTGCTTTGTATCGCTGTTATAATGTGCAGACCATCGTAAAAGATGTTGGTGTAGCCGGCATTGCGGCAGTTTTCGAGTGTTTGTATTGCGGCTTGTTCAATCGCGATCGGATACGTTTGTTCGATCACCTCGAAATTATATTTCTTCGCTGCGACTGCTTGATTGTTAATCTGCTGATCTTGTGCTGCAGTCAATAGCGCGATCATTTGCTGCTGAGCTGAGCGGACCTTTGCTTGCCCTTCTTTGACCAATTGTTTTCCGTGTTCGTGGATGGGCTTTAAATCCTTGTCTGGGTTCAGTGTTGAGGGCTTTTGTGTTTGGAGATTTCGACCACTGCGAATATCGGATTCCGCTTGTTTAATGAGCTGCGCCGCTTCGATGTAGTCCACTCGCTGTTGCTGCGTCATATAGGGACGCAGTGCATTGCTTTGCTCGATGATGCTGAGATCGAGCGGTGCTTCTTTTGTGGAGGCTGCCTGACTTGATAGTGGCAGTGCGCAGAGTAATAGAAAAATGAATTGGCAAAATGCCAGAGCAAACGAATTGAGCATTTGAAACAGGTCTGTGGGGATTGTAACCTAGGGAAGTCATATGAGAAGTGCTCGATGGTGGAGGTCTTAGAGGGATTGCCAAGTGTTTTAGCTGAGTAATTTTCATTATAAGCACGCGTCGCTGCGTCTTTCCGTGACGTTTATTGACATAGGGCGGAATCTGGCTGTTGTAGGGTATATGAATTTTAACGAAGAATTGACACTCGTTCGCGATACAACTGCCACGGTGATTCCCGCAGGGGAGGAGCAAGTGCTGCCAGCTGGTACGCGTGCTGTGATTTCTCAAGCACTCGGCGGCACGGTCACGATCCGCACCGACTCTGGGCTTTTTCGCCTTTCGAGCAAAGACTGGGATGCGCTGGGTTCAGCTGCTCAAGCTGAGCTCAGTGCCGCGGCAAAAGATTCGGAAGTCGAGCAAAGTAGTGAGCCTTTTAGTGACGATCAGGTGTGGGAGGCGATGAAGGGCTGTTTCGACCCAGAGATTCCAGTTAACATTGTCGATCTAGGGCTTATTTATGACATGCAGGTCGTGTCAGCAGATGCGGATGGTAAGCATGCTATCAATGTAAAAATGACACTGACAGCACAAGGCTGCGGTATGGGCCCAGTGATCGCGGATGATGCTAAAACTCGCATCGAAGCGCTCAAGGATGTTTCTGGTGCTCAAGTCGACATCGTTTGGGATCCACCGTGGACGCCGCACATGATTTCTGACGCCGGGCGTGCTAAACTGGGTTTAGAGTAGCTCGGCGAAGCCGAGCCGTGACGACCTGTGGTCGAGTGATCGCCTTCGGCTAGTGAGAATGTGGCGTATCCGTTTGTCGGGCGCCTATGCCAGCATTTCACAGTCGAAGTGGCTTCCAGCCGCTTTTTCCATGCAGATGACAAGCGGCAAGATGCCCTTCTACTTCCCTTCACTAATCCACTTTCACTACCACTCGTCACTCCGTGCGTAGCGCGGCTAGCTGTCTTTGAATTGTGCGACCAAGCCAGTGACGGTTGCTTTCGCATCGCCGTAGATCATGCGTGTGTTCTCTGCGGTGAAGAGTGCATTCTCCAGACCAGAGAATCCGGCTCCCTTGCCGCGCTTAAGGCAGAACGTGGTCTTTGCTTTGTGTGCGTTGATGATCGGCATGCCGTAGATCGGGCTGGCTGGATCATCGGCTGCGGCAGGATTCACCACATCGTTCGCGCCGATCACGATGGCCACATCGACCATTTCAATAGTTGGGTTCACATCGTCCATTTCGACGAGTTGCTCATAAGGCACGTCGGCTTCGGCGAGGAGCACGTTCATGTGGCCAGGCATACGACCCGCGACTGGGTGAATTGCGAAGCGCACTTCACAGTCATTGGCTTCGAGTACTTCGCCGAGTTCTTTGACGGCGTGTTGCGCTTGGGCGACCGCCATACCGTAACCAGGGATGACGATCACATTTTTAGCGGCTTCGAGAATGTAGTAGGCATCTTCAACAGAGACTGGTTTCATCTCGCCCGTACTGGCGCTGCCAGACGCTTGCGCAGTTGCGCCGAAGCCGGAGAAGAGCACGTTGACCAAGGTGCGGTTCATCGCCTTACACATGATGATGGTAAGGATCAGGCCAGAGGCACCGACGAGGCAACCTGCGACGATCAACACGTTGTTGGCAATCACGAACCCCGCAGCACAGGCCGCGAGCCCAGAGCAAGAGTTGAGCAATGAAATGACAACGGGCATGTCGCCGCCGCCGATTGGCATGACGGCGAAAATGCCGAGCAGTAACGCGAGCACGATGACTACGATGAGCATCGGGTAAGCGAGCTCTGCGGTCGGCGCTAGAGTGAAGATCACGCCGGCAGCGATGATACCGAGTGCGAGCAGTGCATTAAATGCTTTTTGCCCACCAAAGGTGAGGGCGCGTCCACCGAGCTTGCCGGAGAGTTTACCCCATGCGTAGAGCGAACCGGTAAAAGTGATGCCGCCGATCAGAATTGCCAGCACGATGACGCCTGCGGTAAAGGTATTGACGGTGGCGAGGTCTGCATTCACCGCGTCGGCGATCTTTCCCAATACACCGTTGCTGATTGTTGCTGAAGCGCGTTGATACTCCGCCCAGCCAACCAATAGCGAGGCGAGGCCGCCGAAGCCATTAAACAGAGCGACAAGTTCGGGCATGCCAGTCATTTGCACGCGCTTGGCGGCAACGAATCCTATCACTGAGCCGACGGCGATGCCGCCGAACACGAGCTTATAGTCAAGCCCTTGGAATAAAAGCGTGACAATGATCGCGAGCGCCATACCGATCGAAGAGATCTGGTTGCCTTTACGGGCGGTGTCGGCGTGGCCGAGCATTTTAATGCCAAAGACGAAGAGGATCGCCGCAGCGATGTAAGAGAGATTAACTAAAGTTTCCATTCAGTATTTAAAGTTCGATGTTGGATGTTCGCGGCGCGCTATTTCTTCTTTTTAAACATGCCGAGCATGCGGTCGGTGACCATGTAGCCGCCGACGACGTTGACGGTCGCGAGCACGATGGCGGCGAAGCCGAGCCAAACGGATAGGTTGTCGGAGCTGGTGTTGACGGCAAGAATCGCGCCAACGACGGTGATCCCTGAGATCGCATTCGAGCCAGACATGAGCGGCGTGTGCAACTGCGAGGGGACTTTTGCGATGAGCTCAAAGCCGAGGAAGCCAGAGAGCACAAAGATGAAGAGTAAGAGTATGAGTTCCATGGAGAGTGTTGTTGGTTGAAAATTGTTTGTTGTTGGATGGTAGCTGTTTGTTGGTATTCGATTCGAACAACGTGCAACAAACAACTAGCAACGATTAACCTTTAAAGCGTTCGTGGACGATTGCGCCGCCCTTAGTAATGAGGCAACCGTTGAGGATTTCGTCGTCTTCCTTGTACTGGAAGTCCTGCGCTTCGGTATCCCAGAAATGTTCGATGAGATTGTAGAAGTTGGAGGCCAGCATGAGTGTGGCGTCTTTCGGATAATAGCCTTCGAGGTTTTCGGGGCCGATGATACGCACGCCTTTTTCGGTGACGACTTCTTTGCCGACTTTGGAGCCTTCGACGTTGCCGCCAGATTCGACTGCGAGATCGATGAGAATGCTGCCAGACTGCATTTGATCGAGCACCTCGTTGTTGAGGATGAGCGGTGCTTTGCGGCCAAACAGCTTTGCTGTAGTAATGACGACGTCGGCGCGGGCACAGGCCTTGGCCATTTCTTGACGTTGCTTATCAAGTTGCTCGGGCGTGAGTTCTTTGGCGTAGCCTTGGTCGGTCTCGCTCATCTCGCCGAGATCGACTTTAACAAACTTTGCGCCGAGCGATTTAACCTGCTCTTCGACGACCGGTCGTGTGTCGAATGCTTCCACGCGTGCGCCGAGACGTTTGGCGGTGGCGATCGCTTGTAGGCCGGCAACGCCAACTCCGATGATAAAGAAGCGGGCGGGGGAGATGGTGCCAGCGGGCGTCATCATCATTGGCAGAATTTTAGTCATACGATCCGTTGCCATCGTCACTGCAGCATAGCCCGCCAAATTTGCCTGTGAGGAAAGTGCGTCCATCTTTTGCGCCAACGTGCTGCGTGGAATCATCTCCATGCTAATGGCCGAGATGTCGCGCTTGGCGAGTTCGTCGATCAACTCCTTTTCGTTGAACGGATCGAGGAAACTAATGTGTATCGTGCCGGGCTTGATCTTATCCAGATCTTCGGGCGATGGCTTGCTCACACGTGCAACGATGTCGGCTTGAGCGTAGCCAGTGTCGGCGTCGGGCACGATTGTGGCACCGGCCTTTTCGTATTCAGCGTCGCTGTAGTCGGATTGTGTGCCAGCACCCGCTTGAATGAGGACTTCGAGGCCGAGTGCGCAGAGCTTGGTGACAGTTGTTGGCGCGACGGTGGCGCGTGTCTCGGTGGGATTGGTTTCGAGGGGAGCGAAAAAGCGCTTCGTAGAGTTCATAGGTTAGATTTTTCGTTAAGTAAAATTTATAAAATCGATTCTTTGATTTAGCTTAGCTTATTGCTGGCGGGCAAGCAATAAGTTCATTTGTGATGAGTTGGATACTTCGAAGCTTGCTTCGGATTGTTGGAGGGCAACGCTCCGTCGTTGCCATGATGTGGAACCGGCGTGTGGAAACGACGGAGCGTTTCCCTCCAGAAATGGTTTCGATGACGTATTTGTGCAGTGTGATGGGTTTGATGCCTCGAAGCTTGCTTCGGATTGTTGGAGGGCAACGCTCCGTCGTTGCCATGATGTGGAGCCGGCGTGTGGAAACGACGGAGCGTTTCCCTCCAGAAATGGTTTCGAGGGCGTATTTGTGCAGTGTGGAGTGGCATGGGTCCTGAGAAGCATGCACAAAAAAGGTTGGGCGCAAAACGCGCCCAACCTGTGTGAAAGGATTGTTCCGTTTGCCTTAGACAGTGCCGAAGATGGTCTTGCCGTTGGAGCAAAGATCTTCTGCTGCTTGAACTAAGCGTGCTGCCATGCTGGCTTCACCCTTCTTCAGGTAGCCGCGTGGGTCGTAGGTCTTTTTGTTGCCAACTTCGCCGTCGATTTTGAGTACACCTTCGATGTTTGCGCAGATGTGTGTGACGACTGGGCGTGTGAATGCATACTGAGTGTCAGTGTCGATGTTCATCTTCACGACACCGTAGCCGAGTGTTTCGCGGATGTCGCTAAGCTCGGAGCCGGAACCACCGTGGAAGACGAGGTCCATGAGTGCAGCTTCACCATGCTTGTCTGTGACTGCCTTCTGACCATCACGGAGGATGGTTGGCTTGAGCTGGACAGAGCCTGGCTTGTAAGCGCCGTGCACGTTGCCGAAAGTTGCGGCGAAGAGAAAGCGGCCAAGTGGCTGGAGTGCTTCGTAAACTTCAACCATGTCTTCTGGTGTGGTGTAGAGCTTTTCTGCTGGAAGGCCGGATGTATCGTGTCCGTCTTCTTCGCCGCCGACGCAACCAGCTTCGACTTCGAGGATGATGTCGAGTTCAGCACACTCCTTGAGAAGCTCCTTGGAGATCTTAAGGTTTTCGTCGAGCTCTACTACAGAACCATCGAACATGTGTGATTGAAAGAGCGGGCCCTTGCCTGCTGCGATACGCTTGCGAGAAGCTTCGAGCAGTGGTTTGAGGAAACCTTCAACTTTCTCAGGGTGGCAATGATCTGTGTGCAGACCGACGAGCACGTCGTATTTCTCAGCGAGTAAGTGTGTCGCTTCAGCGAGAACGATCGCACCGAAGGCAGCGTCTGCTACGTTGAGGCCAGAAGCGAATTGACCACCTCCTGTGGAAACTTGGATGATGCCGTCCGACTTTGCGTCGGCAAAGGCTTTGAGCGCTGCATTGATCGTAGTGATCGATGTGACGTTAACCGCTGGGTATGCATAGTTGCCCTGTTGGGCTGCGTCGAGCATTGCTGCATATTGTTTAGGTGTTGCTACTGGCATAGTGTAATTAGGTTATGTTGTCTGGTTGGTTTTTGGATTAAGGGAAGCTAATGGCAGGTCTGCCTCCTATTAGGAAATAGTTATATTTAAGCAGATCAGAATTATTACAACAGTAGAATGCAACTTAGTGGTCACTGGTCGGTGACGATTGACTGTGCTTGATTGGCTTGGGAAGTTTGAGGGCAAGAATGAACGGTAGGATTACGATGATCGCACCAAATAGGTAGGCGCTTTTTGATCCATACGCAAAGTAGGCGAAGGCTGCGAGTAGGGGGCCAATCGCACGCGCGAGTGAGCCTGCGGAGCGAAATACTCCGATGGCTGCGCCTTGTTCTTGTTCCTTGGTATAAAGTGAGACCAGTGCGCTGAGAGTCGGCGACACGAGCCCGATCGAAAAGGCCATCAGTGCGAGTGCGCCGAAGAACAACCCGAGGTTCAAGGCGATGGCTAGGATTAGGAAGGCCGCAATGCCGCAAGCGATTCCTGTCACAGCTAGACGTTTTTCACCAACTGGCCCCGCAAGGCGTCGGACGATGCCACCCTGCACTAGGATCAGTACAAAGCCAATGAAAACGAACATGCCGCCATTCTGTGCGGGAGAGAATTGGAAGCGCTCGACCGCCAGAAACGTGAGGGTAAATTCCATGCCGCTGAACGCTAACATGTAGAGTAGGTAGACTAGGTTGGTGCGCCGCGTTTCGGGGCAGCGGCTCTTAAACATACGAAACACGGGGACACCTTTGCGGTCGGAGTTCGTCTTGCCACGATTCTCGATTGGTAGGGTTTCTTTAAAGCTACGCGCAACCCAAATCAGATTAGTGAGTGCGAGCGCGAAACTCACTAATGCAGGCACGGAGAATGGGTTGACGCCAAACTGTCCCAACGACGGGGCGATCTCCAGTAGGTTAATCTGGGCAAACAAACCGCCGATCCCTGGGCCAACGATGAAGCCTAGGCCAAATGCGATACCGATGATCGCCAGTCCGCTGGAGCGCCTCTCGCGGGTGGTGCTGTCCGCGACTGCTGCGGTGGCCACCGAGAGGTTGCCACCCATCGCGCCACCGAGCACGCGAGCCAGTACTAATACCCAGAACGATGCGGCGAAAAACCATGCGGCATAGCTGAGCGCAAGGCCTGCGATGGTGATCAACAGGACTTTACGTCGGCCGACGCGGTCTGAGTAGGCGCCCCATAGTGGTGCGCAAATAAATTGTAGGATCGAGTAGAGCGAGCCGAGGATGCCACCAAATAGTACCGCCGTCATGAAGCGCGGATCCGCTGCGCCACTACGCTCTGCCCACGCCGAAAGGGGCGCGATGAGTTGCCCTAACAAGCTTCCATCTCCTGCGCCATTGGGCAGGTAGTAGTCCAGCATCGCCGGAAAAAGTGGGAAGATGATCGAGAATCCGACCAGATCGATAAACAGCGTCAGGAAGATAATCCCAAGTGTGCGTTTTCCTTGTTTGGGATCAGTAGAAAGTGCGGGGTCAGCTGCCATATTATTGGTTGTGCCCGAACTTTATCGAGAGTGCGGCATGCACGTTGGACGGGATTAAGTGTTTTTCGCGATCGGTAAATTTAAATACCTGTTTGACGAGGTTCGAGCTGGTAAAAAAATAGCGCTCGTTCGGCATCAGAAAGATCGTCTCAATGTTATCATCTAAGTGTCGGTTCATTTGCGCCATTTGAAACTCATGCTCGAAGTCAGAGACTGCGCGCAAGCCTCGGATGAGTGCGACCGCACCGTGTTCTTCTGCGAGATCAACGATCAAGCCATCAAATGCTATTACGTCAATGTTAGGGCGATCTTTTACATTCTCCTTGATCAACTCGACGCGTTCTTCGGGCGTAAAAAGTGGGTCTTTGCTTGGATTACGAGCTACCGCGACGATCACCTTATCAAAAATGTGTCGCCCGCGGTTGATCACATCGAGGTGTCCATTGGTGATCGGATCAAAAGAACCCGGATAAATTGCAATTTTCATGATAGGGGGCGGATTGAGTCCATATTACGCTAGAAGTCCAACTTTTAACGGTATTTAGGAAATGTAGCGGCAGCTTTATTGTCTGATTTTACCCAAGCGGATAAGTCTGCTTAATTTTGGGCTAGCCCACTGCGGTGGGATTCGCCACTCTATCGGTGTGAATTTACCGAACCTTTTGACGCTTTCGCGCATTCCGATCATTTTTGGGGTGGTGGCTCTTCTGTTTCTGCCTGTTACTGGGGCCAGTACAGCAGCTTTCGTGCTGTTTGTGATCGGTGCAATCACCGACTGGGCGGACGGCTATTATGCCCGTAAGCAGGGAATCGTTTCCAATTTTGGTAAGTTGATGGATGCGCTGACGGACAAGATCTTCATGGTCGGCTTGTTCATTACGATGGTGGTGCTCGGTGAGCTGCCTGGGCTCTGGTCGCTCTTACTACTGCTGCTGATTTTGAGCCGAGAATTTTTAATCACCGGCCTGCGGCTTGTCGCGGCGAGTTCGGGCATCATTCTCGCCGCCGAGAAATCCGGTAAGAACAAAACTGTGTTTCAAATTGTGTCGGCGATTCTACTGCTCCTAGCCATCGCGATTCGTGAGGATTTCCCCAACTTGTTTCCAGAAATCATGGGCCAATCCTTTGCTGGGATTTTGCACTGGCTCGGAGTCGCCTTCTTTGTGTTGGCAGCGGTGCTGACAGTGTCGTCTGGCACTAAATATATGATCAAGTATTGGTCGGTATTCATCGGGGAGGACGAAGGTAAAGGTGAGTAATATACAACGCTATTTCCCGTGGACACAGTTTATCTCGACTCCGGTTGTGGTGAACCTCGCGACACTCGGCCCGCTGGGCCTCGTCAAAAAGGGTCCTGGCACAGTCGGCAGTGTGGCGGGCATCGGGCTGTATGCCGTGCTGTTTCACAATGCTACACCGTTGGGCTATCTTTTATATATGCTGTTGCTGACGTATTTAGCGATAGCGATTTGCGATACTGCAGAGCGTCGCCTGCAAATGCGTGACCCAGGGATGATCATTCTCGATGAGTGGATCGCAGTGCCGCTGGTCTTTCTTGGCATGAATGGCCCGCAAGGGCTTGTTGCCGAGCATGGTGGCTGGCCAGTATTGCTCGCAGGCTTCGTGCTATTCCGAATCTTCGATATCGCCAAACCATTTGGGATTTCGAAATTGCAGAATTTCCCCGGCGGGCTTGGCTGCGTGATCGACGATCTAGCAGCAGCCATCGCGTCCTGCATCGTGCTGCATCTGATCCTGCACTTCTTCTTTTAGAGGATTCCTAGCATGACTTTCTTAGATAAGCTGGAGAAGCGCTTCGGGCATTGGGCGGTGCCGAATGTGGTGCTGTATGTTATTGTCGCGCAGCTAGTGGTGTATGCCTTGGTCATTAGCGGGCGGATCTCGTTTGTGACCCTGCCTCTGGTTCCGAAGGCGGTGCTCGGTGGTGAGTTGTGGCGCTTGTTTTCGTTTCTGATTTCGCCGCCCCATATAGCCGGTGGCGCGATGAGCGCGCTGTTTCTTGCATTCTTCTGGTATATTTTCTGGATGATGAGTTCGGCACTCGAACAAATCTGGGGTGCTTTCCGGTTAAATGCCTATCTGCTCTGCGGTGTGTTCCTTACAATTCTGGCGGCGTTTGTCGGGCAATTTATTTCACCTGCGAGCACCATTGTTATCTTTCCTGACTTTCTCTATCTGAGTGTCTTTCTTGCCTTCGCAGTGAACCATCCGAATATTGAATTTCTGATCATGTTTATCCTCCCGGTGAAGGTGAAGTGGCTAGCCTGGCTCGCGGTCGGATTGACTGCATTCTCTTTTTTAGGCGCGCCGTCGTGGGGTGATCGCATCGCGATACTCGGGCCGTTGCTTAACTTTTTTCTGTTCTTCCGCAATGACTTGCTCAACTCGGTCGAGAGCCGTAAGCGACGCACGCAGTTTGCCAAACAGAAGGTCGAGCGCGACAATGCCGCATTTCATACCTGCAGCGAATGTGGCGCAACGGATAAGACTCACCCCGAGCGGCACTTCCGCTATAAGAAAGTCGATGGTTCTTCGGTGTGCATTTGTGAAACCTGCCGAGGGGAGTGAGTGGCTAGAGCGATTGCCGTCTCAAGACGGAGGCCAGGCTGTGTCGCTTCGATCGTCAGATCGGGGAGCATATGCTAAGCCAACGGATAGTCCGTATAGCCCTTCGAATCGCCGCCTTAGAAACTGTCGGAGTCGATTGCATTAAGTTCGTGTCGAATCTTTTACAGCGCGAGTGGCAGCGCGATAAAGAGCATGGCGCTAAGCAGGCCGCAGAGAAATGCGTAGAAACTCAGGCGCATCCAGCGGAATTTAGGCCGCAGCACGTCATTGCTCAGGTGATAAATGTCGGATACCATGAGCTCCGTGATGGTGTTACGATTCTCTAAAGATTCGCGCATCAGTGCCTTATAGGTGACTTCATCATATTGCCAAATTCCGGAAAAGTGCAGCAGGTTTGATTTTTCGCCAGGGGCCGTTTGGTAGCGCTTGGGCATGAGGCACATGACCGCGAAGACAATACTGGCTGCGGCAGCTAACACGTAGAGTGTGATGCCAAGCCGAATTTGCGGATTTTGATAGGCCGAAATCGCGAGTGGAATGAGGAAGGCGTTAATCGTGATCACCACTTGCGCACGGCGATCTGCTAATGAAATGTACTGCACATGCTTGGACTGTGCGCTGCTGAGCACAGAACCGCGCAGCAGTGCCGGCCATTGGGTAGTCTCGGGGCAAGCTGTCTCGGGCTGCGAAGTGATAGATTTAGAATCAATGATGCGAGGAGCACATCTGATTTGCCCTAAAAATGCAAGGCTATCGAGCCTGATCGTTCTTGTGAGCTTACCTGAGACTCTAGTAACACAAGGCTCAACCTGCTTCGACCAGGCTTCGGTCGCAAGGTCCGCGAGACTTATTCTGTCAGTTAACCGAGATGCGGATTTGGTCACGCTATCGAAAGAGCTACCATTCCTGCAACTTGTGAGTAAAATGCTACGCTAACGCCATGGCCCCATTTAAGCCTAGTTATTTATCATTTCTGTTTGGGCGTCGTCCTCTCGGTCCATCGCCCTCATTGAGCACACTGGCGGAATGCAGATACTGAGCAGCCTCTGCTGAATCCTTCACTTTGGTCGCACTCCGTTTCAACATCTCGGATTCAAACTCGGTTAACACACTTGCCCGTATTCCAGCTTTTCTCCAGTGTGATGAGGGGTGACATCCTTTTGAGATTCCTCGAGCCAGCGCCAGTGCATCTAGCAGAGCTTGATTGGCGCCCTGTCCTTTGAACGGGCTCATCGGGTGAGCCGCATCACCGATTAGAGTCACTTGATTGGCGTTCTCCAGCAATTCTGGCTTGAGCAGTGCTCGGTCATACACGGGATATCCAGAAACCTGAGTGACCAAGGTAGCCGCTAAAACTTGGGGAATGGGACTGTGCCACTGAGTTCGGCTACACGCTTCAGCCTTGAGTGCTCGAGGTCCTTGGGCATGTAAGGCCTTCGCCTCTTTTTCGGGCATCGGGAAGCTCAGTTGCCACATTATCGAGTCGGACGCATAAGGCATCATGTAGATTCGCTCAGTGCCATTGGCGGTTTGGAATACCGTGGCCGAGTCCAGTAAAGAACTTTCAAGATCTGCGAGAGCCTCCAATCGACAAATCCCCAGAATTACAATACAGCCGAGATAGCGTAACGGGGACGTGTCTTCACCAATCAACAAGCTCCGCACTGTGCTACGAATACCATCCGCCCCCACCACGAGATCCGCCTTGGCGTGCTTTATTTTGCCGGCCACATCAAAGCTCAGATCCACACCTTCAACCTCACATTCTTTAATATTCACCAACTGGTGCCCCCACTGAATCGCATCATGTTCACCTAGCTGCTCAAGCAGAGCAAAGCGCAACGACTGCCTGGCAATATGTATATTGGTACGCCTCGGTGATGGTTTCGCAGCATCCCGCCCCCATTTCCTCAGTCCCCATTCACCGATCACTTTGCCATCGGTCGTGTGCACCACATGTTTGGTTGAAGTCACTCCCACCTCTAACGAGGCAATGCCTAATCCCTCGATCACTCGACTCGCTTGTTGCAGTGTGAGTCCATAGCCTTGCGCGCGTGTATTGAAGCCGCTATCCCGTTCATACAGAGTAAAGGGGATTCCGCGGTGTAAACAAGCCACGGCTAGAGCGACTCCGCCGATGCCTCCACCAATGATGGCAAGGTGTGGGTAGTTGTCTTTATCTGCGAGTGGATGGCTCTCAGAAGTAACCAAGCCAGTTCCATTGCAATTCATGCATGTATCGAGATGCCCCTTCGGGCGAACGGGAGCCGTTTCTGTGCTTTTTGCTTTATCAAATTGACCCAGTGCCCGCTGGTAGCGCAGTCGCACTTTCCTTGAGAGCTTCCTAATTTGTTTGCCGTGTCCCTGGCATTCAGGACAAACAGTCCATTGATCCGCTTCGTTATTAATTTTTTGCACCTGTTCTGTATGTGACCCGCTCGGGGAGACAGCACAATAAGATAAATAATGGAAGATACACCTAATGTTGTGGAGAGTAGGACGTGTTATTTGCCAATTGAATCACTATTTTAGTTTACGTTCGAGTTCGTCGGCTAGTTTATCCAATCGTTTTTCGGAGACCTTTTGCGAGGTGCC
>Ga0209374_1002892_pt1 | contig 14193 bp, 8 predicted proteins | sample SaaInlLV_DNA_10m_FD_184683 | JGI IMG/M metagenome (GOLD analysis project Ga0209374, IMG submission 184683) | Marine microbial communities from expanding oxygen minimum zones in the Saanich Inlet - SI075_LV_DNA_10m (SPAdes) (version 2) | ecosystem: Environmental > Aquatic > Marine > Unclassified ...
TGCTTTTTAGAGGTAATTTCATAAACTTAAGATAATTAAAAATCATGAAACCTACGAATAGGGCTAGGCAAATCTATTTCTCAGCAAGCATTGAAATAGCACCAGGTCAGCTTTCTCGCCCAAAATGCTACGCCTCACGCGGATCTTTCTCAACCCTCAGCCCTCCTCCATCACGCCATCCACATAATACCAGTTACCAGCGCTGCGACGAAAGCGCGACCGCTCGTGATGAATCGCCTGCTCACCATCCTGAATATAACTCGCCTTAAATTCGACCTTGCCGGTCTTGCCCTCCGCACCGCCCTGCGAGGCGCTCATCACTTCCAAGCCGATCCACTGAATCGAGTCGGCAACGGATTTATAATTCACCCACAAGTCCGTCGTGCGCACTGCAGGCAAGGTCGTGCCCACTAAGTAATCGATCTGCCCACGCACATAAGCGCAGTAGCGAGAACGCATCAAAGCCTCGGCGGTTGCAGCCATCTCCCTGCCAGCATGAAACGGCTCACAGCAATCGGCATAGTCCGCACCTCTCCCGCAGGCACACAAAGTCTTCGCATCAGTCATGCATCCCACCTTACCCAATCGAACCGACATTGAAACCACTTTCGAGCGCTGCAACAATCAACTGAAAGACGAAACTAATCTACACAAAGTTCAACCGTAGCGCCAGTACTCGTCGCAGGCCGAACCAATGCCATACCTCAGACCCTATTTTTTTATAGCAACGTCGCTACAACCCACACTTGCACTCCACCGCTGAACCCAAATGCTCCTAAGCTCTCAGCCCTCAAGTCTCCGCCCTCCGCTCTCAGCCCTACACCTTCTTCCCAAATGGATTTCCCGCTCAAGCCGCTCACCACCGTTACCGATCCCGATGCCCTCATGGAGCACTTCCTTGAGTATGCACTGGCCAAGAACATCGAGCTCTACCCCACACAAGAGGAAGCCATCCTCGAACTCTTTTCAGGCAAGAACGTCATTCTCAACACCCCCACTGGTTCAGGCAAATCCTTGGTCGCCGCCGCACTCCATTTCCTCTCCGCCTCACAAGGTCGCCAATCCGTCTACACCTGCCCGATCAAGGCGCTGGTCAACGAAAAGTTCCTCTCGCTCTGCCGCGACTTCGGCCCCGAGAATGTCGGTATGATGACTGGCGACGCCTCCGTCAACCGCGGCGCTCCGATCCTGTGCTGCACCGCCGAGATCCTCGCCAACATCGCCCTACGCGATGGCGACCAGGCGAAAGTTCACGACGTCATCATGGACGAATTCCACTACTATTCCGACCTCGAACGCGGCGGCGCGTGGCAAGCCCCCCTGCTCACACTGCCACAGTCACGCTTCCTACTGATCTCAGCCACCCTCGGCGAAACACGCTTCTTTGAGCGCGAACTCGAGCGCGTCACTGGCAACGAGTGCGTCACCGTCTTCAGCACCGAGCGCCCCGTACCGCTCGAATTCACTTACGCCGAAGACACCCTGACCGAAACACTGGAAAAACTGCAAGCGGCCAAAAAGTTCCCCGTCTACATCGTCCACTTCACGCAACGCTCCGCGTCCGAGACCGCGCAAAGCATCCTCAGCCTCAACGTCTGCAGCAAAGAGGAAAAAGTACTGATCACCAAAGAGCTACAGGACGTCGCCTTCACTAGCCCCTTTGGCAAAGAGATCAAAAAGCTGCTGCGTAGCGGCATCGGCCTACACCACGCGGGTTTGCTGCCCAAGTATCGAGTGCTGATCGAGAAGCTCGCTCAGAAAGGCATGCTCAAAGTGATTTGCGGCACCGATACCCTCGGCGTCGGCGTCAACGTGCCGATCCGCACCGTGCTCTTCACCCAGCTCTGTAAATATGGCGGCGTCAAAACCGGCATCCTCACCGCCCGCGACTTCCACCAAATCAGTGGACGCGCAGGCCGCAAAGGCTTCGACGACCACGGCTATGTCGTCTCGATGGCACCCGAGCATGTGATCGAGAATAAGCGCCTCGAAGCCAAAGCCGCAGGCGACCCGAAAAAGAAAAAGAAGCTGGTCAAGCGCAAGCCCCCCGAGCGCGGCTTCGTGCACTGGGACGAGCAAACCTTCACCCGCCTACAAACCGCTCCCGCCGAGCCACTCAAATCCAGCTTCAAAGTATCACACGGCATGTTGCTCAACGTCCTCGGCCGCACAGGCGACGGCTGTGCAGCCATGCGCGCGCTAATTAATGACTGCCACAACAACGACGGCTCCAAGAAGACCATGCGCAAGCAATCCTTCCAGCTGTTTCGCGCACTGGTCGACCGCAGCATTATCGAGATCCAACCTAAAGGCGCTGAGCGAAAGCTACGAATTAACGTCGACCTACAAGACGACTTTTCGCTCAATCAAACCCTCGCGCTCTACTGCATCGACACGCTCGGCCTGCTCGACACCACAGCGCCCGAATACGAGCTCAAACTACTCAGCTTAGTCGAATCGATTCTCGAAAATCCCGACATCATACTACGCAAACAAGTCGACAAATTGAAGAGCGAAAAATTTGTCGAGATGAAGGCCACCGGTGTCGAATACGACCAGCGCATGGAAGAACTCGAAAAGATCGAATATCTCAAGCCTGAGGGCGAATTCATCTACGAGACCTTTAACATATTCGCTGCCGAGCACCCTTGGGTAGGCACTGAAAACATCAAGCCCAAGTCCATCGCCCGCGAGATGTTTGAGCGTTACAGCAGCTTCTCCGACTACATCAAGAGTTACGGACTGATGCGCGCCGAAGGCCTGCTGCTGCGCCACCTGACCAACGTTTACCGCGTGCTGAGCAACACCATCCCACCGGCCTTCAAGACCGAAGCCGTCGATGAAGTGATCACCTACATCGAGACGCTGCTGCGGATTACCGACTCCAGCCTGCTCGACGAATGGGAGACGCTCAAAGACCCGGACTACAAGCCCAACACCGACGAATCTCAGCTCGCGCCGAAAGGCCCGACTGACATCACCCGCGACCGCGAAGCCTTCACCCGCCTGGTCCGCAACGAGGTATTCCGCTTCCTGCGCATGTTGGCCAATAAAGAATATCAGGAAATCGACGAAACCTTCGAGCTCGACCAGATGTACCCCGAAGCCAAGTGGAAATACACCGAGCTAGGCAAAACAATGGACGCCTACTACGAAGGCCACGAATGGATCCGCCTCGACCCCGAAGCCCGCAACAAGGCCAACACCAAGATCACTGAATCGGACGATCGCACAAGCTGGACGATTGAGCAAACACTAGTCGACCCCGAAGCGCTCAACGACCTCCAAATCGTATTCGAACTTTCGATACAACAAGCCAAAGAGCACAGCATCGTCAAAATCGTACCACTGGAATTGAAGTCGATCGCGGAATAACGGAACTGCCAGGAATCCTTATTTTGCGTCTACCCCCTTCTCTCGCTCCACAAGTAAGAATGGTTTGTTTTGTTAGTAAAATTTTTTAAGTTTATAGCTCTATTTGCCATGCCAAATAGAACGGCATCGGTATAATCCGAGGACGTAGGCAACAAATTCCCTCAGGACATCGGTAACACGTCAAAAGTCCTCAGCGCCTCTGTGCGAATCAATCGTTCATCTCACCTCGGTCATTGCCTCGCCACACAAAACGCGGCTTTGCTGGAGGTCCAGTGGCGCAGAACTTTGCAGGTGTAAGACAGACGTGAACCACATCGATTTAAATCTGGCAAAGCCTACAGTCCAACCTAGCATTTTTAATATTCGGCCCAGATCCGCACGCCACGCCAAGGACCTAACAGACCACACCACCTTAAAAACATAAATGAAACCATTCAAATCTATATTCCTCGCGCTCAGCACATGCCTGCTTGGCTCTTGTATTGCCACGACTAGCACACAGGCGCAGCGCATCGAAGACCAGCCTCTGCCTGCGCATTTCGTGGCCGGACTCGAAGCCTATACCGCCAACAACCTGCCGCTGGCCTACACCGAATTTTTAGCTGCGGCGAATGAAGGACATCTCGATTCTCAATTCAATGTGGCCCTGATGCATGAAAATGGTATCGGAGTGGTAAAGGATCTAGAGGAAGCGCTGTCATGGTATCGAAAAGCCTCGTTGAAGGGTAGCTCAGCCGCGCAATTTAATCTAGGAGTGCTCTATGAAAATGGCCGTGGCACAGAGGTTAATTTCGCCGAAGCGAATGAGTGGTATCGACAGGCAGCCGCGCAAGGCGACCCAATGGCGATCGGCAATTTAGGCATGCTTTATATACGCGGCGATGGCGTGCCAGTAAACAAGGTCGCAGGTATTGCACTCTTGTTACAGTCAGCCACACTAGACTCGTCTCCAGCCAACAATGCCAAGCAAAACATTTCAGGCACACAAGGCCTCACTCCTCAGATGATCCAAGAGGCCCAAGCACTTGTCGATCAAATGAACAAAGCAAAGAACCTACTGGTGCCACTCGATCAACACCTGACCCTAGCAAATATCCCAAAGTATCCAGGCTATTAAGATCAACAGTCTCGACTAATCACGTTGCTAGCCGTAAAAAAAGTCCCACCCTCGCTGATAAGCTAGACACTGGTGAGACTCAGCTAAGATTTGGAAGTCGGCAGATATAAGAGCTGGTGACGAGCAACAGCAAATCGAGAGGGACGTCCTCGGTATCGTCCGCGTTGCCTCTAAACTTATTTAGCTGCGGTTCGCGCGGAGTCGGTCCCTCCCCTGTTGCAATGCGGAAGAATCCCCAGTAATCGGAACGACCTCCCCAAACAAGGTGCATCGCCAATTAGTGAAAAAGGGTAAAGGAGCGAGGGCGAGTCGCCCACACTCCGATCGCGGTTTATTATACTCGCAGAGTGCAATGGTTCAAACAAGCCCATAATCAGGGACCCGTTGCCCCTAAGATGAAACAATCTGTGGTTTTAATCGAAACTGCGCCACTAACCGACAATTAAGCACAAAAAAGCCCTTAAGCAGTTAATACCTAAGGGCTTTTTCAAGTGGTGCCCGGGCCCAGACTAAGTGCGCGCACTTGCGTGCAGGGCGTAGCCCAAACAATCAACGATTCGCGAGCGCGGTAGCGCGGGATTGCAACGCAATCGGGACGACCACCCACAAAAAAGCCCTAAGCGGCTACAGCCTAGGGCTTCTTCAAGTGGTGGCCGGACCCAGAATCGAACTGGGGACACAAGGATTTTCAGTCCTCTGCTCTACCGACTGAGCTATCCGGCCATACTTAGAAAGGCGGCATTAAGTGTTCGCGTTAGGCACTCGTCAACCGGTTTTTTCAATTTTCTTACATCCACTGCATTTACCCTTAAAGTACCTGTTTTAAGCAAAATTCAAACAAGGGTTTGTCTTTACCTCAATTGACTTCCTAATACGGCACAAATTGCTAAAAACAACGGCATCACACTGAAAAACTGCGTATCATGATTAAGAAAAAACTCTTTGGAATTTGCATATTTGGGGCTCTCATTCTCGTCCTCGTATTCCTTGTCGGCACCAAGAAGCTCTCATTCGAAGCGATGGTAGCTGCTGGCAAACTGATGGGGCCGATGCCCGAAAGCGTCTCGACCTTCATAGCGGAACGCCAATCTTGGGTCGATAGCGTCCAAGCGATCGGCTCAATCGAGCCCGACAAAGGCGTACGCCTCGATGCAGAAGTCGCTGGCGTGGTGAGTGCGATTAATTTTAAAAACGGTCAAGATGTCGATGCGGGCACGGTTCTGGTTCAACTGGATATTACAGTCGAATCGGCACTACTGATCTCTAATAAGGCCACCGCAGACCTCGCTGAGATTGAATTGCTTCGTGCCAAACGCTTGCGCAGCACAGACTCGATCGCTCAATCACAGTTGGATCGCGCACAAGCTAACTTTGACAAAGCCAACGCACAAATGAAAAACCTAGAAGCGACCATTGAGCGCAAGACCATCCGTGCTCCTTTCAGCGGTCAACTGGGCATACGTCAGATCAACATCGGTCAGTATCTCGCACCCGGCGCTCCCATCGTTACTCTGCAATCCTACGATAAGGTCTTCGTCAACTTCACGCTTCCACAGAAAGCCATTGCTCGAGTTGCGACTGGTATGAAAGTGGCACTTCAGAGCGACGTCTATCCCGAGCAAACATTCGAAGGTAGTGTCACGGCAATTAGCCCGCAGATCGACCCAGTGACTCGCACTGTCAAACTTCAAGGAACGCTAAAAAACCAAGATGAACGTCTTCGCCCAGGCCTATTCGTCAAAGTCACCGTCATCTTACCTAATAAAAATGACGTGCTGGTCGTACCAGCCACTTCGATCGTCTATGCGCCATATGGGAATTCAATTTTCAAAGTGGCCACCGCCACCGACGAAGTGTCTGGCCTAGAGACGACCATCGTAAAGCAGTCGTTTATTCGTATCGGTAAGCGCAGCGGTGATTTTGTCAGCATATTAAAAGGGCTCCAAGAAGGCGACGAGATCGTCTCAGCTGGTGCCTTCAAACTAAGCAACGGTATGCCGATCACTATTAATAGCGAGTTGGCTCCCACTCCGCAACTCGCACCAAATCCAAAAAATTCTTAATCGGCTACGTTACTATAACGACCCACATTTTGAGTCAGCTATGAAGACAGTCTTTACCGATATATTTATCAAGCGCCCTGTACTAGCGATCGTGGTCAGCATGGTCATCGTGATTGCCGGCCTACAGGCGATTTCCTCGCTTACGGTGAGACAGTACCCGCGCAATGAAAACGCCAAGGTCACGATCACCACGGTTTATACCGGTGCCGATGCCGACCTTGTACGCGGTTTCATCACCACCCCGCTAGAGCGAGCGATCGCCTCCGCAGACGGCATCAACTACATCGCCTCACAAAGTTTACTTGGCATGTCCACCATCACGGTGCGCCTAGAACTCAACTTTGATTCGACTAAAGCCCTCGCCGAAATCAGCTCAAAAGTCGACCAAGTTCGCGGCGATCTGCCCCCCGAAGCGGAAGTGCCAATTATCACCGTCGAATCGGCAGAGAGCGAACGCGCCTCGGCCTACCTTTCCTTCGCATCCGACATACTTGAAGCCAACGAAATCACCGACTATCTGGTGCGTGTCATCCAGCCTCGCCTCACATCGATCAAAGGCGTGCAAGAAGCCGAGATACTCGGCGGGCGCACCTTCGCGATGCGTATTTGGCTCGACCCAGCACGCATGGCCGCCCTCGGCATCTACCCCGCACAAGTTCGCGAAGCCCTTGCCTCCAACAACTACCTATCCGCAGTCGGGCAGACCAAGGGCAACCTCGTCACCGTCAATCTGACCACAAATACTGACCTCAATTCCGTCGAAGAATTTGAGCAACTCGCGGTCCTGAATCAGGGTGACACCATAGTGCGGATCAAAGACATCGCCGAAGTCGAACTCGGCGGCGATGACTATAGCTCTGAAGTGCGCTTCTCCGGCAAGCAGGCGGTCTTCATCGGCATGCACGTGCTACCCAACGACAACACCGTCGACGTGATCAAGGCCGTGCGCGCCGAACTCGAGGTAATTAAAGGTGAGCTCCCCGAAGGCATAGAAGCCAATATCGGCTACGACTCAACCATCTATATTGAAGAGTCGATCTTTGAAGTCATCAAAACACTCGCCGAAACCTTGATCATCGTGATGGTGGTTATCTTCTGCTTCATGGGTCGAATTCGCACCGTACTGGTGCCGATCATCACCATTCCAATCTCACTGATCGGCGCGGTCTTTCTGATGCAGTTGTTCGGCTTCTCGATCAATTTACTCACATTGCTGGCAGTCGTGCTTTCAGTCGGCATCGTCGTAGACGATGCCATTATTGTGGTGGAAAACATTGAACGCCACCTCGAAGCTGGGATGAAACCGATCGAATCAGCACTCCTTGGCGTGCGCGAACTGATCGGGCCAGTTATTGCCACGACACTCGTACTGGTCGCAGTCTACCTGCCGATTGCCTTCCAAGGCGGACTCACTGGATCGCTGTTCCGTGAGTTTGCACTGACGCTGTGCGGCGCTGTGATTATATCAACCATTGTAGCCCTCACACTCAGTCCGATGATTTCGTCCAAGCTCCTCAAGAGCGGTGAACATACTGGTCTTGCACTGATCATTAATGATGGTTTTGACCGTTTGAGAAAAACCTATGGCGGCATCTTACGAACTAGCCTGCAAACTCGTTGGGTTATTTACTGCTGTTGGGGCGTACTCACACTGATGTGCCTGCCGATGTTCGTGCTCTCACCCAAAGAACTCGCCCCGACCGAAGACCAAGGCGTAATTTTTGGCATCGTCGATGCGCCTGCCAACTATGCGATCGAAGAAACCTCTCGTTTTACTGAAAAAGCCAACGACGTATTTTTTAGCTTCCCAGAAACCGCCTACAGCTTTCAGTTGACCTACCCCAATGGTGGATTCAGTGGCATGATTCTCTCTCCGTGGAGTGAGCGCCAACGCACGGTCTTCGACATTGTACCCGAAGCCCAAATGGGACTCGGTGCGATTTCTGGAGTTCGAATATTCCCCGTCACCCCTGCTGCGCTACCTGGCGGCAGCGACTTTCCGGTCGACTTCATTGTCGCTTCCACTGCGGAACCCAAAGAAATCCTAACATTTGTGCGACAAATTCACGACAAAGCAATTGCCAGTGGCCGCTTCGCTTTTCCACCAATTATCGACACCAAGATCGACCAACCACAGACTCAATTTGTAATTGATCATGACCTGGTAAGCTCGCTAGGACTCGATCAACGCGCAATCGGTGCCGACCTCGGTGCACTCATCGGCGGCGGTTATGTGAATCGCTTCAACATCGACGGGCGCAGCTATAAAGTGATCCCGCAAATCAAACGGGCCGGACGCCTGAATGCCGATCAACTGCAAGACATCTATATCAAAGGCCCGGAAGATAAGCTGATCCAGCTCAGCACCGTCGCCACGCTCGAAGACAGTGTGCAGCCCCGCTCGCTCAATCGCTTCCAGCAATTTAACGCCGTAAAAATGAGCGGCGTATATATGGGACCTCTCGACCAAGGTCTTCAGTTTCTCGAAGACACCGCCGCCGAAATCTTGCCAGATGGCTATCGGGTCGACTACGACGGCGAATCACGTCAACTGCGCACCGAGGGCAATAAATTCCTGCCCGCATTCTGCCTCGCGCTGGTGTTAATCTTCATGGTGCTTGCCGCACAATTTAACAGCTTCCGCGACCCCTTTATTATTTTGCTCGGCTCGGTGCCACTGGCAATGTTTGGTGCATTGATCTTTACCTTTCTGAAAATGCTCAGCCCGAACGTGCCCTTCTGGACTGATGGCTGGACGACAACCCTAAATATCTACTCACAAGTCGGTCTGGTCACACTCGTTGGCCTAGTCGCCAAGAACGGTATTTTAATCGTCGAATTCGCCAATCAACTACAGCGCGAAGGCAAAGCAAAGCTCGATGCGATTCAAGAAGCCAGCGAAGTGCGACTTCGCCCAATTTTAATGACCACTGTTGCCACTGTAGCAGGACACTTCCCGCTGACATTGGTCACGGGTGCAGGCGCTGAAGCACGTAATTCGATCGGCCTCGTGCTCGTCGGTGGCATGGCAATCGGAACGCTGTTTACACTGCTTTTTCTCCCGTCGATCTATATGCTCATCGCCAAAGACCGAAAAAGTGGTGCGACGGGGGTTGAGATTGCGTAGGCTTTTAGAAATTGTCAAACGAGCACGCTTCGCTTTACGCCATCTCAAACACCACCGCTGTGGTATTGTCCTTACCGTCAGTCTGCACCGCTTCGGTCACCAGCATTTCGGCGGGCGTGCCTGTAAGGTGTGGCGCAGGATTACGAATGATCCGCTCCATTCCACGGTCAAACAAGCCTTCGACCAAGCCATCGGAGCAAATTAAAAAACGATCACCCGACTCATAGCCGATCGCACCAAAATGCGGACTGAGTTTCTGGTTTTTGCCGCCAAGCACTTGTTGCAGGGCATTACGCCCAGCATGGCTACGTGCCGCCTTCTCAGTCAATTGCCCATCACGCTGTAACCATCCAACATGCGTGTGATCGTGGCTCACTTGATTAATCCCGCCCGCCTTGGGCAAATGGTAAATACGACTATCACCCACATGCGCGAAATAGAGCCATCCTGGGCGCACCCAACACAGACTCAAGGTAGCGCCCATACCTTGCAGCTCTTCATAACTAAATCCCAGATGCGTAAGTTCGGCATGGATCTGGTCAAACAACTCACCTAAAAGATCCTGAAAGCCGATTTCGATTCCCGCAGCCGCCGTGCGAAAACTCTGCGGGAATAGCTGGGTGATCTTATCGATCGCGATCCGACTGGCAAAATCGCCCGCCTTGGCGCCACCCATACCGTCGCTAACGGCAAAAATAAAATCGTTCGCCTTGAGGTCCGCTTCGCCGTATTTACCGAGTCGCTTCACGCCTTCGCCGTCCACCGCCAACAAAAGAAAGGAATCTTGGTTGTGCTTGCGAAAACGCCCAACATCCGTCTGGCCAAACCACCGCACTGTCTCTGCCGAATCTGCTATCTCTTCTGCCATACTAAGCTGTCCACTCATCACGATTTGGATTCGACTGCATCTTCGGCGAAGGCGGATAGCCCGGTTCAAGAATGGTCGCAAATTCGAAATCAATCACACAAAAACGGCCGAGCTGCGTATTGTATGTGATGTTTCGCACCTCCGCATCATCATGGCGTACGCCGTATTGCTCCAGCTCCGTAAAAATCCGCTTCCTCTTTTCGTCACTCACATGATCGACGAGCTTACCACAATTACTCGTCACCAAATACAGCCCATCATCTTCTTTCGCTATGATTTGAGGCACAAAGGCGCAACCATGCTTCTGCAGGAAATCCAACACGCGTACTTCGTTTTCATAGCGCTCACGAGCCTGTGGCCCCTTAAACGTCTTATGCACACGGCCATCATAACCGATATGAACGACTGCCCGCGCAGTATTTTTAGCCTCATGCATATAATCGTGAAATATGAGACTTTTACCTTCGATTTGGCAAGAACTCGTCGGAATTCTGCTCAGATTTATTAAATCGTGGCCAAAAAAACTTGCGATGCCTTGTCTGGCACGCATTTTGCTAAATTTGCATCTCTAAATTGAGTTCAAGTTGTTTACTCATTTTAAAAACTGCTTAATTAGACAATTCAAAGATAACTGATTCACAAATTATTATGGCTAAAATCAAACTAGAATACCTCTGGCTCGACGGTTATACACCCGTCGCAAACATTCGTGGCAAGACATGCGTCAAAGATGGCGATGTTAGCACATGGTCGCTCGACGACTGCCCTCTTTGGGGCTTCGACGGCAGCTCCACTCAACAAGCTGAAGGCAGCAGCTCTGACTGTATCCTAAAGCCAGTTGCATGCTACCCAGACAGCACTCGTAAGAACGCATTCCTCGTAATGTGTGAAGTCATGAATCCAGATGGCACACCGCACCCATCTAATGCGCGCGCGACTATTGCCGAAGATCCAGGTCTCTGGGTCGGTCTTGAGCAAGAATACTTCCTCCTCCAAGACGGCCGTGCTCTTGGCTGGCCTCAAGAAGGTTTCCCAGCACCACAAGGTGACTACTATTGTGGCGCAGGTTACTCTTCAGTTGGCGAAATCGCTCGTGCGATCGTTGAAGAGCACCTCGACATTTGTCTCGATGCGGGCATCAATCACGAAGGTATCAATGCCGAAGTGGCAAAGGGCCAGTGGGAATTCCAAGTATTCGGCAAGGGTGCACACAAAGCCTGTGACCAAATCTGGGTTGCTCGCTACATCCTTCAGCGCCTCTGCGAAAAGTATGGCGTCGATGTTGAATACCACTGCAAGCCTTACCAAGGCGACTGGAATGGTTCCGGCATGCACTGCAACTTCTCCACAGACTACATGCGCGACACTGGCGGTAAGGATTACTTCCTCAAGCTCATGGACAAGTTCGAAGAATACAAGGACGAGCACATCGCTGCATACGGCCCTGACAACCACATGCGCCTCACAGGTCTCCACGAAACACAGTCCATCGACAAGTTCTCTTGGGGTGTTGCTGACCGTGGTGCTTCGATCCGCGTGCCACACGGCTTCGTCGTTGATGATGCATACAAGGGCTACCTCGAAGATCGTCGTCCTAACTCACAAGGCGACCCTTACCAGATCGTTTCCCGCGTCTCCAAGACAGTTGCCGAAGCCGAAGCTGCATTCAAATAAGCCAACACGCTTTTTTCAATCAACGTCACTCCCTCGAGAGTGGCGTTTTTTTGTGCCGAATCCTGCTATTGCCAGTGCCATCTATACTTGAATAATCTGCGAGTGCCAGCTAGAGTGGCCACTGTAAATAAAATCACCAGCCGACGGGATTCTCGACAGTGAAATCGGTATTGTAGATGGACAAGCATTACCCATCCTCCTAGCATTTGAGCCATTGAACTCACTTCAAAATATTGCGATCTCCGCTTCCGCTGGTTCAGGTAAGACCTACACGCTCACCAACCGGTTTATCTATCTGCTACATGCCTTTGAACAGCCAGAGCGAATCATCGCCCTGACGTTCACTCGCACCGCCGCTGGCGAGTTCTTCCATAAGATCATCGAGAAGCTCTGCGACGCTGCCGAAGACTCCGCTAAAGCCGCGTCACTTTCCGACCAACTCAAAATCACTGCCGACTGCGCACGCTACCACCACCTCTTGCATTTGCTGATCCACAGCATGCACAAGCTCAACCTGCAAACGCTCGACAGCTTCTTCTTCCGCGTCGTCTCGAGCTTCGCACTGGAGCTCGGCCTCTCCGGCAGTCTCAACCTACTCGACGAAAGCAGCGAGCCACGGATGCGCAACGAAGTGCGCGATAGTATCGTGCACCGCCCGGGCGAACTCAGCACCGAGCTCAATGAATTTTGGCACGCCTTTAAACAAGCCACCTACGGGCAAGAGGCACGCAGTATTGAGAAAGTCGTCTCCGATTTTATCGAGCAGCTGTACGCGCTCTACCTCGACACCCCCGACGTTGATCGCTGGGGAGTGGCCAATACGATCTGGCCGCAAGGTTGCCCGTGGCAAACCAGCGCATCGCCCGACTGGGATCAATTGGCCAACAACTTACTCGCCGCCCTCCCCGACGATCTCGGCAAAGCACAGCTCAACGATTTCAACTCTGCGGCCAATGCGATTCGCAACTACGCAGCCAACGAAAAGCTCAACACCTTGCTCAACAATGTACTGGCCGCCGCAACCGACATCCTAGCAGGGCAAGCGACAATTAAAGTCCGCAAAGATCTACCACTCAGCGCCCCACTCTGCAACGCCCTCGCCGACTGCCTACGCGCCATCGTCTGGCACCAACTTAAACGCGCGCTTGAAAACACCCAAGGTGTGCACCGCATCCTTCAAGCCTACCACGACAATTACGACCGAATCGTGCGCCGCCCAGGACGACTCGCCTTTGCCGACCTCACCCACCTGCTCGCGCCCGACTCCGAAGGCTCGCCAATGGGCGAAGTCGATGAGATGACACGCCAACTGATGGACTTTCGTCTCGACGGTCAATTCGACCACTGGCTGTTTGATGAATTCCAAGACACCAGCCGTCCACAGTGGGAAGTCGTCGCCAACCTGATCGACGAGATCGTGCAAGACGGATCAGGTGAGCGCTCATTCTTCTACGTCGGCGACACCAAGCAATGTCTCTATCTCTGGCGCAACAGCGACGACCGCCTCTTCCACGACATCCAAACACATTACAACGCAGGTGGCACGCAGCGCATCGAGCAGCAACCGCTCTCAGAGTCATGGCGCTCTGCACCCGCGATTCTCGATGCGGTCAACGAAGTATTCGAAGACGACGCCATGATCGCCGAAACCTTCTCGACTGATGCTGCTATCCGCTGGGCGCGGGCGTGGCAACCGCACGAAGCATCCCCTGCGACTAAAGATCTGAGCGGGTTCAGTTGCTGGATCGAAGCACAAAAGAGCGACAGCCCCACGCGCAACGAACTCATCCTCAAACTCCTTCAGGACCTCAAGCCGATCGAGCGTGGCATGAGCGTCGGAGTGCTGGTGCGTAAAAATTCCGATGCGAATGAAGTCGCCGATTACTTGCGCGAAAACTGCACGTTCCCGATTCACACAGGCTCAGCCATCAAACCCGCCGTCGACAACTCAGCAGGTGCAGCGCTCCTC
>Ga0209374_1002899_pt1 | contig 14173 bp, 10 predicted proteins | sample SaaInlLV_DNA_10m_FD_184683 | JGI IMG/M metagenome (GOLD analysis project Ga0209374, IMG submission 184683) | Marine microbial communities from expanding oxygen minimum zones in the Saanich Inlet - SI075_LV_DNA_10m (SPAdes) (version 2) | ecosystem: Environmental > Aquatic > Marine > Unclassified ...
TGTCAAAACCATGCACCACTTTGTTTATATGAAAATTGAAAAAAAGCAGGGACTATGAAGACCGTTGCCCGTTTGCTGTGTATTGCCCTCGTAGCTGTTATGATTGCCTCAGTTCCCTCCATTGATGGGAAGATGAACGGGATTCACAACCAGGCCGGTCAAGGTTGTACATGCCACTACAATACGGGTACCAGTATTACCGCAAACCATGATTTCCCATCCAGTTACAACGCTGGCCAGGTCTACAACATCAACATCACTCACACCGGCGGCACCCAAGCCTTTGTCGGTGGATTCAACGTTGTGGTTGACAAAGGTACCATTCAAAATGCTGGAACGGGCGTTAAAATTCAAAGTGGAACAAGTGCAACTCATACAGGGTCTGGTCAACTTGGCTGGGCTTTTGACTGGCAGGCACCCACAACCGGAAGCGGAACGGTCAACGTTGACATCGCAGTCCTCCAAGGTAACGGGAACAATGGAAATTCGGGAGATGCATGGGATTCAGCCAGTGCAACCATCTCTGAGATTGTAGTTCAGAACGCTGCCCCTACCGCCTCCAACGTGTTCATCAGCCTCACCGGGCAAACCAGCGCCATCACCCAAGCATACTACGACGAAGCACTCGATGGGAACTACGACTTTGCCGACACCGACGGTGATTCGGACTCAGGCTCTGAAATCCGGTGGCGCAAAAACGGTGGTGTCGTCTTCGCTCACAACAACAATCTGGCACTCCCAAGTTCCGCTACGGCTATCGGAGAGACATGGACCATGTCCGTAACCCCCAGCGATGGCGTTGATTACGGATCTGTTGTCACCTCTTCAAACACGGTAGAAATCATTGATTACGACGCAGACAACGACGGCTATGGCGACCAAAGTGACGCCTTCCCGAACGACCCGAACGAGCATGCTGACTCGGATTCAGATGGAGTTGGAGATAATGCTGACGCATTCCCAAACGACCCTGCAGAAACACTCGATTCGGACGGGGATGGAACGGGCGATAATGCCGACGAATTCCCAAACGATGCTGCGGAGACCACTGATTCTGACTCCGATGGTGTAGGCGACAATGCCGACGCATTCCCAAACAACCCTGCCGAAACTGCGGACTCCGATGACGACGGCGTTGGTGATAACAGCGATTGGGCTCCAAACGACCCCGCTGAATCCGCTGATAGTGATGATGACGGTGTTGGAAACAACGCCGATGCCTTCCCTAACGACGCATCAGAAACCCTTGACTCTGACAACGACAACGTCGGTGATAACGCTGACGCATTTCCTAACGACCCTACCGAAACAATGGATTCAGACAACGATAACGTCGGCGATAACGCAGACGCCTTCCCGAACGACCCAACGGAAACATTGGACGCAGACGGCGATAATGTCGGCGATAACGCCGACGCATTTCCCAACGATGCTACCGAACAAGCCGATAACGACTCTGACGGCGTAGGGAACAATGCAGACGCCTTCCCTGATGATTCAACCGAACAAGCCGATAACGACTCTGACGGCGTAGGGAACAATGCCGATATATTCCCTGATGATTCCTCTGAAACCGTTGATTCGGACGGTGACGGTACCGGCGATAACGCCGATGCCTTCCCCAACGACGACGCCGAAACGCTCGACAGTGACGGAGACGGGTTGGGGGATAATGCTGACGCATTCCCGAACGATGCAACCGAGACCCTTGATGCAGATGACGACGGATACGGCGACAATAGCGACGCATTTCCCAATGATGTCTTTGAGTGGCTGGACAGCGACAACGATACCGTTGGCGATAACGCTGATGCCTTCCCAAACAATGCTGATGAAACCATGGATACGGACAATGACGGCATGGGCGATAACGAACAGGAAAGGGTTGAAGCAAAGATCGCAGATGAAGAAGCCGCTGCTGCCCAGCAACGTACCCTCATTGGGGGCGGAATTGGATTGATCGTCATCGCAGGAGTAGTTGTTGCCTTAATGCGCCGACGTGGTGGAGAAGATGTTCTTGAAACGAAAGATTTCACTTCACCGTTGATGCAAATGGAACCTTCTCCTGCAGTGGCTCAGCCAATGGCTGCCGTTGCTCCCGTTCAAACTGTTGAACTGACCGTTGAAAATCAGTGGACTGACGAACAAGGACACACTTGGCGGCTCATGAGTGACGGTTCCAATCTCTGGTGGAACGGTTCAGATTGGCAACAAGTTTGAGATTTCCAACATAATGGGCAGGAATCCTCTGCCCAAGGTTGAACAACCACAACACGCACCTTGTAGCGAATGCGGGATGTAATCATGGTTGATGACGCTCCGGTCCAAGGCGGTTTAATCTCTGAAGGAGATGAAAAGGGAACCATCGGAGTCCTCAACCGAGTTCTCGGAGCAACCTTTGCCGTTTCAGTGGCTTTCCTTATCCTCGCATCGAGCATCGGGTCAATCCTTGACGGAGAAGATACTGCTGAAACACAAATGCTGACCGCTGGAGGCCAAGTCGAGTTGTCCTTTGGAGAACCCATCTACATGCCACGTCACGAAGAATGCATTGACATGAATAATGGTCAAGATGAAGAATATGCGGGCTACGGCATCGGTTACGAACCCTCTCTGTCCATTGATTCGATGGGCAACATGCAAATTACAGCCCACAAGGATTTGCGTTGGGGTGGGGAAGGCAGCCCGTTTGCACCCGCTCTTGGAGGTCCTCTAGATTCGTGGTACGCCTGCGAAGACGGTCAAATGACCTCCTGGGATTATTGGGCCTCTTGGTTCTGGATTTCAACCGATAACGGAGGAACTTGGGGCCATGGCGACCAATTTGACCCGACACCAGGAAACCTAGCAAATTCTGCCATCGGCTCAGTTACCGGCGGAGCTTCGGAGTGTCTTGGGGACGAAGGCGATATCGCCGTAGATGGCAACGATGTCGTCTACTATCTTGACACAACACTGGAAGACAACTGGTGGCATCGCTTTACTGAAGGTGGCGATTCCTACGAAATGGGTGTGGTCTGTCAGCGCATGAACACGATGGCTGCAGACGACCGTCCCTGGGTTGCTGCTCAAGGAGACGGCATCATCCACTATCTTGGCAACTCCGGTGCAAGCCCACCCGAATGTACCGCTGACAGTGGACGATACTGGTATTATCACTCTGAAAACGGCGGGAACTCCTTCTCTCAATGCTACGCTATGCCCGGGGGCTGGTCAACCATTTCTTCAGAGCGCGATGGGCCCTATGTCTACGTTGCTCAAGAAGATGCAGACACCAATACAGGAACTGTACAAATCCGAATCAGCGATGATTACGGCCGTGGCACAGGCCCTGGCCCGTCCGATGGTACATGGGCTGAACCCGTTGAAGTCGGCCCACGAAATGGAAATTGTCCAGAGGGTTACCCTGTGGTCAACAACAACGAAGCTGGCACTGTTGTCGTCGTATGGGCGGATTGCCCCAATGGTGGGGTCGGAGCATGGGACATGAAAATGGGCATCTCATACGACCACGGAGCGACATGGGAGGAGAGTTGGAGCATCGCACCTGATTGGGGTGAAAGCGGAGGAATCACCATGTATCCGTTCGTATCAATCAGCGAAAATAACATGGTTTCAATCACATGGTACGGCCTTGAATACGGCGAGAACGGCTATACAGAAGGCGATGAATGGTATCTTCTTGCTGGAGCCATTTACGAACCTCATTCCGGTGACGAGTTTGAATGGGTCGTAGGCGACGAAACGCCCCTTCACGTCGTCACTGCCTACGAAGAGGCAAATGGAGACGTTCACGCCCTGCACGATTTCTTTGAAACCGTCCACGGGCCAAATGGGGAGTGGATCGGGATTGCCTATCAGCAAAACATAGGCGTTCATCCTTTTGAAGAATATGAGGAACAACGCTACATCAAATTCGTACGAGCTGAAGTTCTCAGCATCGTTCCCGACCCAGCAGAACCGGTTGTTGAAGAAGGCATTCAAGGCCCTGATTGGATTGCAACTGACCCATGAAGAAACTGCCTCCTCCAGAGCAAGGAGGGAAAAACATAGTACATGTGTCTTGATTCGAAGGCGTCATGAGCGATGATGAAGAGATTCAGACACCACCTACTTCTATTGAAATTGGTACGCTTTCATTCACGGGAGAATCTGCCCCTGAGAAAGAAACTGAGTCAACTGCAGTTGTTGAGGAAAAAACCGACACTTCGTCTGTCGTTTCGAAACCTGATGACAAACCAGTCGTCATGCAACCGCTTTCGAAGGAAGCCAATGATGCCTATACGACGTACATCGAGATCAAAAATACAAAACCCTCGGATAGAGATGCCTATGCCGGTATTGCTGTAATCATAGGTGGAATTTTACTTGGAGCCCTTATATTCGAAGACGATTATGAATTTGCCGCTTTGTGTTGCTTTGGAGGTTGTATTATCGGAACCATACTCATTATCGTCGCCTCAACTGTGCAAGATAAATGGAAGAAGGAAAAGAACCAAAAGCTGGAAGATGCCTTAGTAAAGGCTGGTATTCCCGACATCCCTCGACAAAATCAAAAGCCGCTAGGAATCTCATTACTGGTCATAGGCTTCTGTGCCCTGTTTATGGCTGATTTTTTCTATTACAACTACATCGCTGAAACGGTAGTGTGCTTTGGTGGACTTGCTTTATTACTTGCAGGAGGAATCATCCTGGCAAATACAGAGAGCCAAAACAAAAAGGCTATGGAAAAGCGGGTAGCTATTCTTGAGGAAAAACGCGGGTTAAACTGAAGGTTTCACGAGAACACAAATGTCGGCTCGTGGGGTCAAAAACACGTTCAAGGCGAACCACGATACAATCAACGGTTTCACGCCCTTGGGCATTGAAGTAAAGTGGACGTTGCGGTTCACTCGCCGACTCGCTCGATAACACGAACGTGGTCTCCACGCATGTTAAGCGTCATTGGAATGACTTGTTCGTACAATTCCATGCTGACTTCTTCCTTGGACTCAGCAACACTGGTAATGCGCGCTTTTTCGCCCTTGAATGCTCCAGTAACGATTTCAACGATACAACCGACTTCAATTCCGCTGGTAACAGCCTTTGGAATGAGGTAAGGAAGAATGTCTTGAAGCGGTGCTTCGCCCGGAAGTACGTTCTTTGCGTTCTTGAGTGGGCTTTGGTTGAGTCCACGACGAGCAGAGGGGTCACGACCACCAGAGCGTCCAATGAGTTTCTCAACGTGATGTTGAGCGCTGGATTCTACGAACACATAGCCACGCATTGCGGTTGGGTGAAGAATCGACATGATTTCTCCGTTAAGCGAAGTCATTGAACCGCTGCCGTGAAGACGAGCGTGCATCTCATCTGCGACACGTTGCTCGGAGTTGATGGCTGTCTTGACGATGTAGAGGAAGGCTCCGACACTACCGTACATTTCACGGAACAGGCCGTCTGCGTTTTCCATGTCAATGTCCGAGAAGATGCACTTGAATTCCTTGATGTTCCCTGGGTCAATCCACTCTGCATGCGTGTAGATGCCGGCAGGTTCCACTGCATCGGTATCGGCAACAACGAGGACAGGTATCACATCAACAAGGGAGCGTCCCATGTCAATTCCACGCTCAGGTCCTGAGCCGTGATAGTGGAGGGATTCTACAGGAATCCCGGTAGATGAAGCAACTCGTTCGAGGACTTCTTCAGGTGTGGCTCCGACTCCCCAAACTCCGTCCCAAAGGCCGGAAAAGTATTCGGATTGCTCCGATCTCTTCAGCAAGAGTAATTTTTCTTCAAATCGAACAAATGCAACGAAAGCTTCTGACATAATTTTCACTCCAATCAGTTTCCGATGCCGAAGACATCGTGAATCAACCACGGCAGGAAGTTATCCATAACCACGAGAATACCAAAGCCAATGGCACCCAAAACGAAGAGTCCGATACCGCAGATAATTGAGGTTTGTCGGAATTCTTGCTTCGACGGTTTACGAGCCATGCGGATAATACGAGCCCAGGAGCCACGGGTGATCTTACGGAATTGAGCTTCAATCCTGTCTTGTTGCTCTTGTACCTTCATCTCGAAGGACTTGGACGCGGTTGATTCATCAGACATGGTCTAACCTCAGCCTTCCGACCCACTAACCCCCCCAATATAACGACTCCGCAGTCAAAAGGCAGGGAACCAGCCCTGATAATGCGTCAATTTCCGGCAGAAACAGGCCTATGACGAGAAAACCTTCATTCAATTTGATGGGAGGGTTGATGTGGGGCAAGCGCTTCATTTGCAGATGATGGCGTCCCCTAATCCCTACGACGTATTGGGTGTCAATCGCAACGCAAGCGATGGTGAAATCAAACGCTCTTTTCGTAAACTTGCTCGGAAACATCACCCTGACCGTAATCATGGCGACGCTAAATCCGAAGCGAAATTCAAAGAAGTTCAGGCTGCTTACGATTCTATTGGAACCGCAGAGGCTCGTCGGGAACACGACCAGCAGGAGCAAATGGCAAACATGTTTGGCGGAAGGGGCCGTGGTAGCCCTGGAATGAACTTCGGGGGTGGCGGCATGGGCGGCATGGGCGGCATGGATGACCTCCTTGGACAGATGTTCGGCGGCGGCATGGGCGGCATGGGTGGACGACAGCGGCAACAACGCCAACAACCCAAAGCAAAAGCAGCAACCATCAATGTCGGACTTGACCTAACGGTTGAGCAGGGGTTGGAAGGCGGTCAATTCGAATTCTCTTTCAAGCGATTTAAGCAACAAGGAACGAGCATGGAAACCAAACGGGTCACCATGAAGCTACGCCTTGATGCGGGCGTAGCCCACGGTACGACCAAGACCGTCAAAGGGCAGGGTCATGACCACCCAGAAGGCGAACGAGGCGATGTTGTCGTCACGGTCCGAATTGATGCTGGAGAAGAGTACCGCTGGGAGGATGAGGTCTTGGTTCAAGACGTTCCCGTTCCGTATTCGGTGCTGATGCTTGGTGGGAAAGTGAAGGTGAGGCTCCCCTCCGGCAAAGAAGGGCGATTAACCGTGGAACCGTTCACCCAAGTAGGCGACCGACGAAGGATGAGCAAGGCTGGCTACAATGGAAGTGACCTAGAACTTGAATTTACACTGGTTGAACATGAGGCTTTGACTAACGAGCAAAAAGACGCTCTAGACGGACTTAACAAACTCGGATTGTAACGTCGTTGACTTCATGACGGGTGAGCATAACCAACTGTCATGGCGGGCGGTCAAAGGCGGAAAGGAAAGGGTTCTTCGCGCCCTAATCGCCAAAACAAGAACAAGGGGCCAAAGGCTCCCGAAGATGAACGCTTGTGGCGACGAGTCACCCAGCACTTCTCTGAACCAGAGGATTGGGGTCGTGCTTGGTCCAATGCGGAGGTGGTTGAATTTCTCACCGTCAAGGAACGGATGGAAGCCCAATTTTCCAGCGATGAAAAGGCAGGAAGAGCGTTTCAAAGCAAAATTGAGGAAAGCCTTGCCTTTGCCCGAAAACGACAGGAACGAATTGTTTCTGTTGAAGGCAAAACCATGCGCTTTAGACGCCCTGCAGAAATTGATACCTTGGTCGCATCTGTTCGCAAATGGAAGGACTTCATGAGTCGCCATGCAGGCAAAGGCTCTGTTCCTCTTACGGGTTTACCTCGCCTTGCCGAAGATGGGACTGGAAACGATGAGGACCTGATTCTTTACGCTCTACTGGAAGATGTTTGGCAGGCGTTATTACTCAACGAACCACTTCCAAAAGCCTTCGCACTCGACGGCTCGGGCGTTCGGACCTGGGAGGGTTATGACCTCGTGCGTGAAGCCAAGCGTTGTGCTGAACGACGCTCTGGACTCCGATTCCGAGACAATGAACCCGCTATGGCCTTGCTGTTGTTAACCAGCGGTCGTTGGACCGTTCGCGAATTGTTGCAAAACCGACTTCTCGCACGAAGAAGAGATGGCGTAAATCCATTTCCTGACACCTATGACGCAGGTCTTGTTGACCACGCTGACCACCTCGCCGAAGTTGACGGTGACGGCGAAGTTGCTGAGGGACGAACCGACCTTCGTCATCTTCCATTCGTGACCATTGACCCACCCGATGCAAAGGATTTCGACGATGCCGTATGCTTGATAGAGGAAGGGAACAAACGTACACTTTGGGTCGCTATCGCTGATGTTGCCCACTACGTTCGCGTCAATACTGCACTTGACCGTGCCGCTCGTGCAAGAGCGACTTCTGTTTATCTCCCGCATACCGTCTTGCCGATGTTACCGCCGCGCCTTGCTGACCATTTGTGTTCTCTCCGGGCTGACGTTGACCGTCTTTCTATGGTCATCAGTATGGAATTGAACACTGACAATGAAATCATCAACACGCAGGCCTACGAGGCCGTGATTCATGTCAAGTCAAACATTGCCTACGGTGACGTGCTTCAAACCAACGAATACGACACAATGTTGGCGTTGGCTGAATACTGGCAGAGCAAAGAGATTCGTTTGGACCTGAACAATTCCGAATTACGACCTCGCCTCCACGGCGATGAAACGATCGCTGTTGAAGTCAAATGGCCAAACGACGCAACCCGCATGATCGAATCGTTCATGGTCGCCACCAATGCCGCCGTTGGCCATCTTTTAGGGGCCAAGGGGGCGCCACTGCCTTGGCGTTGTCACGCACCCCCTGACCGCCCTGAAGTTGAGGGTTTGAATGCAAAATTAAGCGCCATGGACATCCCGATTGAACTGCCCATGCCGAGTTCGCGCAAACATGGTGAAAGTGACGCCCATGAACTATCGAATATTTTGGGCGACTGGGCCAATCTTGGCTCGGGAGAAATTGACCTTTCTGGGATAGAGGATACCACTGATGATGTCCCCGATTATTTGTCTACAGTCATTGACCCCGAAGCAAGAGACAACATTCTCATCTCATTACGCCAAGCACAACAAGCGGCGAGTTCACTGACCGAATCAACGCGAAGAGTCGTCGACCAAGGATTGTTTCAACTCATGCAGCGAGCTGTTTACAGCGAAGAAAACGGTGGCCATTTTGGTCTGAACTTGGATGCGTACGTTCACTTCACCTCACCGATTCGCCGATATCCGGACCTGATGGCTCACCGTCAACTCAAATCCCTGATTCACGGCCAAGAGTGGGTCCATTCTCATGAAGAGACCGCTGAACTCGCCATGCATTGTTCAGAACAAGGTTTGGTCGCAAAGCGACTGGAATGGGAACTTGTATCCAATACCTACCACGTTCACCTCATGCGTGGAGGGTCCATCGGAGATTCAAATGAACCCGCACCGACATCCTACAATGCTCGGGTTGTCGGTTTGAAAGCGCCATGGGTCTTCCTTGACCTGGGTGATGATGGTGCGGTTTCAGGACGTATGCATCTTGCTCAACTCGGTGGAAAACAACGACTTGTGGTTGATGAATTCGGACTTGAAGTGACAACTGCTGAACCTGACCATTCGGGAAACACTCCCGTCATCTTGCAACTTGGACAACGATTTGCCTGTCGCTTGCGAGGATTGGACGTTTGGTCTGGGTCACTTGACCTTGCGCCGATTTAAGCCTCTTCAAGAATCATGTTGACGTGATGTTCAGCCTTAGAAATCTCGTTAGATTCGCCCGCTGCAATCAACTTCTTGGTGCCCATGAAGAGAATAAAAACACCCAAGGGCAAGAACACAAACACTGCATTGTCTTCAAGCCAGTCTGAAATCAAAATCAGGAACCATATGAAGGCCATCACGAAAAATATCCCGCCTGTAAACGAGCTGGGTTCAGTGAGAGATGTCTTGAATCTGTCAGCATCGAACTTCCATCCGAACATCTGCAATCCCATTACACCATGAATCATGAAGGCCAACAGCCAAGCCAATTCAAAATCGCCGAACAGGAAATCCACATGATGGACATCCATGTAATCTGAAATGCTAAATGCCAACGCTAACGGCATTCCCGTGTAAAATACCATGACCGCCGTGACCCCTGGCCAAGCTTTGTTGACCGTTGTTCCAGCGTAGGTTTTGGAGCCAAACCGTTGAGGAGCGACTTCCATCCAAATCATCCAAGCCACCAAATGGAATGAGAAATAAATTAACCATGCTGTTTCATAGAAGAGGCTGAAGGCTTCGTCAAAGGATTCCACTAAGAACCAAGCACAAACGGCTGCAGCAAAGGCGTTGAAGGTCGCTTGGACGGCCATTGAAGGCTTTCTATTACCATCGTCCCACTCCATGAAAAGTTCTCTCAGAAGAACTCCAAGAACCAAGGTTGCGCACAAGAAAGCGGCGGTATCGTCCTGGGCACCAAGGGCGAAAAAGAACGGGAAGGCACCCATGATCCATGTCGCAGCATAGGTGACGCGAGCGTCCAACTCGCGCGCTTTTCGGGCTGAATATACGGCAAGTGCAAGCAAAGGAAGCCAAAGGCCGCTGTTAAACGGCCCAAAGTCACTGTTCCAATCGCGGCCGCCTGGCCCCTCAACGAACATGATCCAAGCCATCAGGGCACTTACGCTGAAAATGATGATTCGTGCTTCATTCAGAAAGATCTCAGCTTTACCGGAATAGTGTCTTCGAAACGAAACCCATGAAGCGATAGCGAGAAGACCAAAACCAACGGACATCAACCATTCCTCGGCGTCCACGATAGCGTCGAAGTTCTCGCTGAGCAACAATGAAAGAAAGCCCACTCCAAAGAGAATCATGGTGGCTCCAGTCGCAGCAGCAGTGCCCAAAGCAATGCGCATAGCATGGTCTGCAAGTATGAATCCCGTGGCCTCTTCATGGCCTGATGCAGACACACCAACCCCCGGTGCTTGTGATGACTCAACCTTTCTTATTTGGCCGACAACTAAAGTCTGAGGTCGCTGTTCTTCAAAGGTTTTGATGCTCTCATAGGATCTGGAATCCAAACGCCCTGCATCCACATGAAACGAGAGTCGTTCCACAAATTCAGAAGAATCCATGAATTCAACTTATTCCACCTCCGCTTAATTATTTCCCCTCCAAAAATAACATAATTGGAGTATTTTTATTTTTGTAATCAATACTAGCCTTTTTAATGACTACAATAAACCCAATGGCATGGCCCGTATTACTGCCGAACGTTGCGAGTGCAATTGCAAAATGAAGCGACTCTACACACGCGCTGAAGGTGGAAAGGGTTGGGACGGCGTCGGATGGATGTGCGGTTGTGGTTGTGGTTGCGTCACTCTCGATGAAGGAGCATGGCAACTGATGTCCTGTTGTAGCGCAGAGGTTGAGCCCAATGCGTGAATTAACTCTGCAAGTCACCGGAATGAACTGCGGTGCGTGTGTCGCCTCCGTTGAAAAGGCGGTTTCCAGCCTTGATGTTGTCGCATCTGTGGCCGTCAATCTCCCTCTTGAAAAGGCAAGAATCGTGCTGACTCAAGCTGCTGACACCAATGCAAGAGAACAATGCATTGCGGCCATAATTAGTGCCGGTTTCAAAGCCACGGACTTAACCCCTGCACCTCAACTTCGTGAACAAAACAAGACCGCTCTTCACGCCAAATCTTGGAAGGTTTCCGTCGCCTTTCTCCTCAGTGTCCCTGTATTCATTCTCTCAATGGTGCTGGATGATTTTGGAACCTATAAGGGCGTGAACACCCGTCTTTTCCTCGCCTTTTTTGCTGCCCTTCCCGTTTATATTTGGTCGGGGGCAGAATTTCATCGGAACGCATGGGCTTCGCTTCGCCGAGGAACTGCGAATATGGATGTTCTTGTTCATCTTGGGACGACCGTTGCAATGCTTTGGTCTAGCGTAGTGACCTTTGCTCCACTCTTCTCATTCAGTCCAGATTTCATCCTCCAATCAACGCATGTCTTCTTTGATGGAGCAGCATTCATCATCACCTTCGTTTTGCTTGGAAATTATTTGGAAGCGAAGGCCAAACTCAAGGCGACTGACGCTGTTCATCACCTCATGGAAATGCAACCCGATGAAGCATGGGTTGTTCTGGAAACCGGCGGTACCGAAGCACAACAGGTAGGAGATATCCCAAAGAACACCCTCATCAAAATCCTCGCTGGCGAGACCGTTCCTCTCGACGGTTGCATTGAGAAACATACGGCACTCGTTGACGAATCGAGTATGACTGGAGAATCCTATCCGGTTCGCAAAGGTGAGGGTGATGAAGTGGTTGCTGGAACGGTGGTTCTTGACGGTACGCTCTTTGTTCGAACCACAGCATTGGTCGGTGATACGATGCTCGCAAAGGTCATTCAATTGGTTGATGAAGCGCAATTGGGTAAAGCCCCGATTCAGCGTTTGGTAGACCGAGTAGCAAGCGTATTTGTTCCTGTAGTCGTGATTGCTGCGATTGGGGCCGCTACGATCTGGTGGTTCTTTGCAGAATCACTGGCTCCTACTTCCAATATGGAACCGATAGAAATGGCTGTGATGGTGCTGGTCTCAACCCTTGTTATCGCCTGCCCGTGTGCTTTGGGTTTGGCGACACCGACCGCTCTGGTGGTAGGGACGGGAAGAGGTGCAGCATACGGATTGCTCATCAAAGGAATCGAAGCTTTAGAACGAGCTCACGCAACCTCAGTGGTCGTTCTTGACAAAACTGGAACCATCACTGCAGGCACCCCGCGAGTGAGCCATATCGAATTATTGGACAGTGACGTACGAGAATTGCTTGGAATCGCTTCTGCATTGGAACTTGAATCGACCCATCCACTCGCTTCTGCAGTTCACACCTCGTGGTCTAACGTCACGGATAAACGACCTCTTGTTCATGATGTACGAACCTTGCCTGGACAGGGTTTGGTCGGAGCGCTTGATGGAGAGCCTGTGGCGATTGGAACCTATGAATTGATGGAAGCGCTTGTTCATGAATTGCCTGAAGACTTGGAGCAGAACGTGAAGAAACGAGCGAAGCGTGGCGTGACGATCATGCTGGTATCGAAAGGTCAACGCTTGCTGGGATGGATTGAGGCGAGCGACAGAATTCGTGAGACCTCTGCTCCTGCTATCAAACGGCTCAAGCAATCTGGAATCTCTGTCATCATGCTTACCGGGGACAGAGAAGAAACAGCCTTGACGGTTGGTGAAGCGGTGGGTATTGAGACCATTGTTGCGGGTGTAAAACCAGATGAAAAAGCCGAGCATATCCGTGAATTACAGCAACAAAACGAAGTCGTCGCAATGGTAGGAGATGGGATTAACGACGCTGCTGCTCTCACGCTTTCAGATGTTGGTTTGGCAATGGGTGCAGGAAGTCAAATTGCTTTGGAAAGTGCTGATATTGTTCTGGTTAGAAACGATTTGGCAGATGCTGTAGCGGCGTTAGAACTTGGCCGAGCCACGATGACGAGAATACGAACCAACCTTGTCTGGGCTTTCGCCTACAATATCATCGGAATACCTCTCGCCATGGGACTGTTGTATCCGTGGACCGGGTGGTTGCTCCCACCGGCATTTGCTGCCGCAGCAATGTCGCTTTCTTCCGTGAGCGTGGTGAGCAATTCCTTGCTGTTGCGTTGGTGGCAGCCCTCAAGCGCCCTTCGTTAAGCCTAGAACGAACTCCTCCTGATAGCTTCAGCACTGCGAATCGCATCAGATGGTGGGTGGATGGAAGAGCGACGGTTTGAAATCCGCGAGGCGCGGCCATCAGTTTGCGCGGGGGTCGCCCAGCTTGGTCAACGGCGGTGGGTTTAGGTCCCATTCCTTATCGGTTCGCAGGTTCGAATCCTGCCCCCCGCATCTGTTTCAACAAGGCAGGTGAGAACCATGTTCACGCAAGTGAACAAAGGTGAGAATCCTGCCCCCCGCATCTGTTTCAACAAGGCAGGTGAGAACCATGGAACAATGTTTCATCTACGGGTAAAGCCAACTGATTTGAGTAGTTTGAAATGTGCCTCAAATTTCAGTAGAATAAACTCTAGCCGATGTCTTATATCGGCATATCATTGATGTGCAAGTGAAGCCTCCATGAATCATGGACGAGGACGTAGACAAGAATTTTCACGAGACCATCAGCAAGGTTGTCTGGGGAGTGCTTTATTTCATTAGTTTCTTAATGGCAGGACTAACGATTCTCGAGATCCTCGTATCCCTCTTCTAAGCAAACCCACACCACTCGGATGGAATCAAAGGTTCCGGATAGAGAATTCTTTGAAGTTCAAATTTTGAAGAGATGATCA